>Ga0070741_10001619_pt1 | contig 66563 bp, 91 predicted proteins | sample Coa_R1_4_FD_66440 | JGI IMG/M metagenome (GOLD analysis project Ga0070741, IMG submission 66440) | Surface soil microbial communities from Centralia Pennsylvania, which are recovering from an underground coalmine fire - Coalmine... | ecosystem: Environmental > Terrestrial > Soil > Unclassified ...
TGGCATTTATGGCTTCACGCGAACGAAACAGGCCGACGATGGGAGTGATTTAGATGACTGAGGCATTTGAGCGGCTGGCGCGCGAGGCGATGGAATCGATGGAGTTCGCTGCGTTCCAAGAAATGATGCTGAAGCAATTCGGAATGCTGGCCGAACGTTCTGGGCGCTACATCTCCCGCATGTGCAATCGAGACCGGGAGCTGGTGCTGGAGAATGCGCTATCGCTCGCCTGGACGCTCCGCGAGGAATTCAATCCCGCGAAAATCGATTTGATTCACTTTTGGGATGAGTGCCTGCAAGGCGCCATTCGCATGCAAAAACACTGGTTCGTGCGCAACTTCGATGGCTGGCGCCGCACCTCCAGCGATGTGATTTGTTCGGTCTTTGGCCTGCCGGCCTACAGCGAGGAGGACGACGAATGAAAGTGTTTCTGTTGATTCTATTCCTGAGCCAGCAAGACGGCTCTATCACTGGCGCCGTGAAGGGCGGCCCTGCTCCGAGCGTAATCATCTGCCAGGAGAATGCCGCGCAGATGCTGGAGCAGCACAAGAGCGAGATTCCCGCGGGTGTGCGGCCGATGCCGGTATGCATCGACACGACACGCGTCGGTGAGCTGCACGTTCCTAACCTCAAAAATCAAACGGTGCTCTAAGCATGACGAAGCAATATATTGGCATTGTCCGCGATCACTCGGCCTCAATGGCCAATTCTGGTCTTACGGAGGCCGCGCGCAAGGACTATAACCAGCAGATTAACGCCATCCGCGAGGCGGCGATCCGCGAGGGCGTCGACACCATTATCAATGTGGTGGAATGCGGCGTCGATGCCTCTCAATTCGGCGTTCCGAGCGGCCTGCGGCGTGCCGTGGTGAACTCCAGCATTGTCGCGGTGAGGACGCTCGATCAGTACATGGCCCGCGGCGGCAGCACGCCCCTCTACGATGCCATTGGGCTCCTCATCGATGACCTGCGGAAAGTGCCCGACGCCAACGAGAATCATGTCTCGTTCCTGATCGTCGTGCTCACCGATGGCGGCGAGAACGCCTCGCAAACTTACAGATATACGATCAAGCAGATGATCGCGAACGCGCAGGCTACGGGGCGCTGGACATTTGCATTGCGCATGCCGCGTAATTACGGTCGAAGCATCGCCAATACACTCGGCATTCCGGTCGAGAATATCAACGAGTGGGAGCAGACGGAGCGCGATCTGGAGCGGTCGACGCATGAGACGCAGACGGCCTATAACGGCTATTTCCAGGCGAAGGCGTTGGCGGGCGTGCAGCCAATGAACTCCCGCAGCTTCTTCACTGCGAATCTCGCGGGCCTCGATAAGACGGCCATCAAGAAGGCCCTCGTCGATGTCACGAGTCAGGTGAAGTTCTTCGACGTGGGCGCGCAAGACAACAAGCGCCAAATCAAGCAGTTTCTCGAAGAGAAGGCCGGCCACGCGCCGCTCGGCGCCGGCTTCTATCAGCTCGCGAAGAAGGAAGAGGTGCAGGACCATAAGCTGATCGCGGTCCGTGACAAGCGCACGGGCAAGGTCTACAGCGGTGTGGAAGCGCGCAACATCCTGGGCCTGCCCAGCATCGGCAGCATCAAGCTCTCACCGGGCGATCACGGCGAGTTCGACATCTTCGTACAGTCGAAGTCCGTCAATCGCAATCTCGTCGGCGGAACGCAGGTCATGTTCTGGAACAACGTCGGAGCGCCCCGGTGAGGAGATATATGTGGATTCCCGACACTCAACTCCGTCGGGGCGTGCCGGTGATCCACATCCGCGCGGCGGCGAATGCCATCGTGGAATACCTGCCGGATGTGATCTTCGTTGCCGGCGATTGGTGGGATATGCCCTCTCTCAACAAGCACAATGAGGCGGGCTCTATCCACACCGAGGGAACACGGATCAAGGATGACATCGACTTCGGCAACGAGCAATTCGACATTCTCGTGGCGCCGATGAACAAGGAAATCGCCCGGCGGGAGGCCCTGCACAAACGCCGCTGGAATCCGGAAAGGGAATTCCTCTTCGGGAATCATGAGCACCGGCTGACGCGAGCGATTGCAGCGGTACCTCAATTCGAGGGCGTGCTGTCGCTCGATATGATGAAGACACCGGGATTCACGCGCCATCCGTTCCTTGAGATTGTCGAGAAGGATGGAATCTGGTTCTCGCATTATTTCAGCAACACGCTTTCCGGGCGTGCCATCGGCGGGAGCATCGACAATCGGCTCAATAAGATTGGGCATTCGTTCGTGCAGGGACACCAGCAGGGCCGGCTGTACGGTTCGCGGCAGTTTCCCGGGAAAGTGGAGCGACATGGCCTCGTGGCGGGGAGCTTCTACCTGCATGACGAGGATTATAGGGATGTACAGAGCAACGGCGAGTGGCGCGGCATCGTGATCATGAACGAAGTCGCAAACGGCAAATACGACATCATGCCCCTGAGCATGGACTATCTACTGAGGAAATTCGGCGAATGAACAAGATCACGACTCAACGCATTCAGATTCTCAATCACCTGAAGACGGGCGCGGCCATCTCGCCCATCGAGGCGCTGTCGTTGTACGGCTCTTTGCGCCTCGCGGATCACATCCATCGGCTGCGCGGTCAGGGCTGGAAAATCGACACCATCGACAAGGTGTCGACGCGCGGCAGCCACTACGCGGAGTACAAGCTCACCGCGGGCGCTGAGCAGCCCGGCGCGTTTACCGCCCCGACCCAGGCGGCGGCCTGAATGGGCAAGGGCTACAACCCACCGCCGCCGAGCGATTGGCGGCCGGGAGGCGTACCAGCCGGGGAGGACATTACGCCGTTGGTCGTCGTTGGGGACCTGGAATCCGCTGCGCGCGGCTCGGGCGCCCGAATGAACGGCAACAAGCCCGAGCTGCATCAGGTTCCGATGTGGGCACTCTACGGCGTCGCGCGCGTGTTGATGTACGGCGCCAAGAAGTACAAGCCGGGCAACTGGGCCAAAGGAATGCCGTGGACCGTCGTGTATGACTGCGCTCTGCGCCATCTCGCAGCATGGCAACGCGGTGAGGAGAACGACGAAGAGAGCGGGCTGCCGCATCTAGATCACGCGCTCTGCAATCTCATCTTTTTGTCGGCGTACCGCGATCTATACCCGGAAGGGGATGACCGCTGGCCGGAGTTCCGTAAGGGAGGTGTCAAGTGAGCGCCGAACCTGGAAGCGAGCGGGACCTCTTGGAGCGCAAGCGAGCCTTCGATTCCTTGATGTGGGACCTGAGCATGCTCGATTGCGCGGCGAATAGCTGCCATCGGCTCAACGACCACTTTTACCGGGATATCCATACCGGTGAGTGGCTGCAGATGAATCCGGCAGAGAAGATTGCCCTCATGCATAGCGAGCTGTCCGAGATGCTGGAGGGCGTGCGCAAGAATCTGCAGGACGATCATCTACCGGAGTTCAAATCCGAGGAAGTCGAGGCCGCGGACCTCTTCATTCGGCTTCTGGATTACTGCGGCTGGCGCAAGTTGCGGTTTGCGGAGGCTGTGAAAGCGAAGCTCCGCTACAACACGACGCGCAAGGATCATACCAACGAAGCCCGCCGCGAGGCGCACGGCAAAAAGTTCTAGAGGAGAACCTGTGAAAGCATTGATCAAGTTGCTGCGGCGCCTGTTCCCCGGCCCGTCAGTTGATTCGATTGTGGGGGACATCGTGCTCAAGGCCGAGCAGTTGGAGAATCTCAGCGTTCGCCGGCAAGGCGAAATCGAAGAAATCCGGGTTGAGGTGAACAGCAAGCTCACGGAGATGAGCACCAAGGCCGCGGAAGCCGACCGGGCGCTCAACGTGTGCCGTCGCCTCATGGCGCTGGTGGAGGGCTGATATGCCAATCGAGAAAGACCTGACGCGCATTGCAGTCGCGCTCGAAGCGATTGCAAAGGTGCTCGTACCGGTGGAGGTGACCAAGGGGACCTCGGTCAAGGGAAAAGCGAAGGCCGCCCCGGTGAGCAAGGAGGAGCAGGAGACGGCGACCGAGGCGGAAGTCGAAGCGAATGCGGACTCCACGGAGACGGCTGCGCCGGAGCAGACTCCGGGGCCGGCTGTTACCGCCGGGTCATCGACTTCGGAGACCCCTCCTTCGCAAATGGCGCCTGCGACTACTGCGACGGCTCCGGCTTCTTCTACTCCGAGCCAGACCTCGGCCCCTGCGCCTGTGCCAACCGAAGATCAGGTGAAGGCGCTGCTGCAAGCGTACCGGACGCATAAATTCGGCTCGGCGCAGGACGCTACGAGCAAGGTGCAAGACGAGCTGGAGAAGCTGGTTGGCGTGCGCCTCGTGAAGCTCATCAAACCGGAGGATCGCCAGAAGGTGCTTGATGCCTTCAAGGTGGCCGCATGAACGAGACCGTTCGCCACGTTCTGCTCGCCCTCGGGGCAGGCGTGGCTTTCGGCATCGCGCTCAATCAACTAATGCGCGTTTTCTGCAAGCGCTGGAGGTGGTGAATGAAGCGCGGAGATAGCCCGCATTTCTTGAAGTTCCGGGCGAAGCTGTGGAACTGGTTCGGCCAGAGCTATGGGGTGGAGTACAGCGTGATTCGCGGCCAGAACGGACAGCCGTACATGTCTCGCTGGATTCTGTACGTGCACGGTCGGACTTTGCGGCTTCACAAGTTCTGGCAGGGCGATGACGACCGCGCGCCGCACGACCATCCTTGGAATTTCTGGACATTCCCTCTCACGTCATATACGGAGCAAGTCTTCGCCCGGCCGCTGACCAATCTGACGCGCTATCGAGTCGTTGAGGCTTTCCGATGGCATGCGCGTCCCGCGAGCTATCAACACATTGTCATCGGTCGCACAGACGATAAATGGAGGCCGTTCTGGACAATTGTGGTAACCGGGCCGCTGCAACATGGCTGGGGCTTCTGGTCTCGGGACCGATTCATACCGTGGAGGGATTGGCGATGAAGCCTATGCTCGCGGCGGATATCAGTGAGGACCTCGATAAGCTGCGGTTCCCGCTATTCGTCACGCCGAAGCTCGACGGCGTGAGGGCTTTGATCACACCGACGGAGGTCCTATCCCGAAGTCTGAAGCCTATTCCGAATAAGCATGTCCAGAAGGTCTTCTGCGATACGGACTTGGTCGGATTAGACGGTGAGTTGATTGCGGGGAGCCCGACGGCAGAGGACGTGTTTCGTGTGACGAGCAAGGCCACGGCGAGCATCGAAGGCGAGCCGCAAGTCACGTTCTACGCATTCGATGAGTACACGCTCAAGGATTACGGCTACCGGGATCGCCTGCACCAATTGCAGCGGGCCGTCAATTTCGCTTTCAGCGATGTACGTGCCGTGCCGAGTCAGCTCGTGCTCGATATGGACGAGCTGGAGCGCATCGAGACGAAGTACCTGGAGGAGGGCTACGAGGGCGTGATTCTGCGCTCCCCGGAGGGGAAGTATAAGCACGGGCGCAGCACGGTCAAAGAGCAGGGGATGTTGAAGCTGAAGCGATTCAAGGATTCCGAGGCGCTGGTCATCGGCATCGAAGAGGAGATGGAGAACCGGAACGAGGCCAAAGTGAATGCGCTCGGACATGTGGAGCGCAGCACCCATAAGGCGAATCTCGTCGGCAAAGGAACTATGGGGGCGCTGGTGGTGCGCGACATTCATACCGGCGTGGAGTTCAAGCTCGGCACGGGATTCACTGCGGAGGATCGACGACGCACGGACTGGGTCGGCAAGCACGTCAAGTACAAGTATTTCCCGATTGGCATCAAAGACAAACCGCGCATCCCGAGTTATCTCGGCATTCGCGAGGAGCATGACCTATGAGGATTTGGATTCCGTTCTATTCGAAGTGGAGGGCGCGCAAGGACGAGGCTAAGCGTCAACGCATTCTGCGAGAGGAGCGCGAATTGACGCGGCCCATTAGCTCATCAGGGGAGATATATTCGTACTCCCGACTGGCGCGATTCTCGGCCGAGCCCTTCGTCGCGCGCCCTGCTACGGCTACGCGGGTTGTCGGGAAGAATCCAGCGCTGGGCACAGGCTATGGTGACGACGAGGCTGTGGATATGGCGCTCACCGCGGCAATGCTCTCCAATGTTCAGCCGCCTCCCGCCGCAGTTCCGAACCCGGACATTGTCCAGTCGTTTGGAGGCGGCGGGGGCGACACTGGCGGTGCGGGCGCTGGCGGCTCGTGGGACCCGGGTCCGAGCAGCTACGACTATGGTTCGTCAAGCTGCGGCAGCTCGTCGAGCTTCGACACTTCGAGCTGCGATAGCAGCTTCAGCAGTTGCGACTCCGGCGGGAGTTGTGGGAGTTCGGACTGATGGCCAAAGACGGCCAGCAGTGGATTGTCCAAATCGATGAGGATGTAAAGCTCACCCGCGTTCTCGTCATCAAGCAATACCGCAAGTGTGTCGAGGTGCAGGAGGTACTCGACGGGCAGGCCAAAGGCCCGAAGCGCATCTACAAGGATACGGATATTGAATTTGTGGAGCAGTGCTAATGGGCGCGCATTCAATCCTCGGACCCTCATCCTCTGACCGCTGGCTCACATGCACCGCCTCGGTGAAAGCGACTAAGGAGCTGGCGGATGTTGAAACGCTGTACTCCCGGCAGGGCTCGTGTGCGCACCATGTAGCGGAAGTCTGTCGGCGCGATGGATTGAAGCCGGCCATGCTTCTCGGTGCCGAGTTCTACGGCGTCAAGGTCGATCAGCAAATGATCGATGGCGTTCAAGGCTTTATTGACTACGTCGCCGACTTTCCCGGCGATGAATATAACGAGCAGAAAGTCTACTTCACGAATTGGGTCCCGGGCGGCTTCGGGACTATGGACGCGGCGAAGGTTTCCCGGGAAAGGGCGCATATCATCGACCTGAAATATGGCGAGGGCGTGCAGGTGTTCGCAAAGGAGAACACGCAGCTCATGCTGTACGCCCTGGGCATGTACCAGATGAACGGCTGGCTCTACGACATTCAGACGTTCGACCTGCATGTCTACCAACCGCGCCTCGATCACGTCGATGTTTGGCAAATATCGCTCAAGGACCTCCTGCAGTGGGCGGATGAAATTGTCCGACCCAAGGCGGAAGAGGCTCTCGCCGGCACGGGCAAGTATCTCGCCGGAGAGCATTGTCAGTTCTGCAAGATCAGGAAGGTATGTAAGGCGCGTGCTCAGCACATGTTCAACGCGATTACCGGCGAGCTGGAAGACCTTGACGAGCAAATGACCGCGCCGCTGCCAAAGGTGCCGACGCTCACCGCGGAGCAGGTGGCGAAAGCATTGAGCCTGAAGGGACAAGTAACGAAATGGTTCTCCGACGTTGCCGATTATGCGGAGGAACAGCTACGCCACGGTAAGCAGGTAGGCGGTTGGAAGCTCGTCGAGGGCCGCAGCAACCGCGTATGGAAGCTCGATATTGACGATGTGAGTGATGCTATCTCGAATGCTGGGCTCGACGACAGGAAACTCTGGAAACCCCGCGAGTTCATCTCGCCGGCACAAGCAGATGAGATTTATGGCAAGAAGTTATTCGCTGCCGCAACCGAGAAAAAGGCAGCAGGGCCGCTCGCGTATCTCGTAGATAAGCCCCGCGGCTCCCCCGTGTTGGCATCGCCGGACGACAAGCGACCGGCGCTGACAGCGAATCCAGACGAGGAATTGGACTCGTTGGACTAATCCCGTAGTGACATAAAGGTAAAGTGTAAAGTGGCAAAGAAGACCGTTACCAGCGACAAGATTAAGCTCAAAGAAGTGCGCCTCTCCTTCGCGCGTCTGTTCAAAGCGAAGGCATACGAAGAGGGTCAGGAACCGCGGTACGAGGCGACGTTCCTCCTCGATCCCACCTTGGAAGCGCATAAGGCATCCATCGCCGAAATCGACGCCGCTGGCCGCAAGATCGCAAAGGCGAAATGGGGCGATGACGAGGACTATGAAGACCTCGTGCATGGCTACGGCTATTCGAACAACAACAAGGTCAAGAAGAAGTATGACGGCTACAAGGATATGTTTTACGTCGTCTGCGCCAACACCGAGAAGCCGCAGGTTTTCCCGCGCAACAAGCGCGTTAACGACAAGGGCGAGTTGGTGTGGCAGACCGTGTTGGAGGGCGACAAGGAAGCGCCGTACAGCGGGTGTTACGTCAACACGACCATCACTCTCTGGACCCAAGATAACAAGTTCGGCAAGGGCATCCGCGCCAACTTGCGTATCGTGCAATTCGCGAAGCCCGGCACGCCGTTCTCTGGCGCAGCCCCGGCGAATCCGGACGACGAAATCGAAGCCTACGGCGACGGTGTTGCGTCGGATTCCGACCTCGATTGAGCGTGAAGTATGGAGGCGGCCCGCAAGGGCCGTCTCTTTCGCTCTTTCCTCCCACGCTGGTCACATTTGTCACCCCGCCGGGTGGCAGCAATGAGGATTTTCCGGATGCGCATTTATCAAGTAGCCCGCCCCGCATTCCAATGGGCACGCCCGAAAGGCGTCCTCAAATACGGTTCCAAGGAGCCGCGATATCTGCACGTCGCGAAAGCGATTCGCCTCGTGCCGACGGATCACGGGACGATCCTTGTGCAGGTACAGAACAAGGGAGCGACGTACAAGAGCGGTGAGCCGCGCTTTACCAAAGCCGCACGCCGCCAGCAGCGGCAAGCGCGCATTGAGCGGCTGCATAGCGATTACGTCGCCTATTGGGCAGAAGCTCGCATGCTCGATATCGATCCCATGCCGTACAGCCAATGGCTACATAGCGAGGCGCGTCGCAATGCCTAACTACGTCGTGACCTACATTGAAAAGTTCGAGCAGGAGATTTGGGCTGCGGACCTGCGGGCGGCCGAGGTCGCGGCCAGCAATATTCGCCTGGAGCGCATGTCACGCCAGCTCGTGAGCGTGATCGAAACGCCGAGCCCATTCCCCGAGGGCCACAAATGCGCGGCATGTGAAGAACGCCAGCGCTCACCGCTGGAAAAGCAGCTCGACGAAGCCAAGGCGAAGAAAGAGGCGCAATGAAGACGCGCGTTATCCGCATCTACAACGAGAAGTTTCGGGAGCGCTTCTATATCGCGCAGAAGTGGGACACGCCTCCCGGCGAGCAGCATCCCTGCTGGTGCTTCATCGAGGAGGACACGGACTTCATGCGCATTCGAGCGACCGCTGACCGAGTTGCCCGCGGCGGTACGGAAGAGGAGGTCGTGTACGAAACCGGCGTCGATGGTGTGCTCCAATGAGCCGCCTACATCTGGATATCGAGACATACAGCGAATGCGAGCTGAAGCGGGCCGGCGTATACGCCTATGCAGAGCACCCCACTACGGAGGCGCTCTGTCTTTGCTTTGCGCTGGATGACGGGCCGGCGGAGTTATGGGTCCCGCCCAATCCCGTCATTCTGGATGATCCCGAGGCCCTCACGAAGTGCCTGGATGAGGTCCGCAGGCGCCACCCCACGGCGGTCATTCATCTCGGCTCTATTCCTAAACGCTTATTGGAGCATAACGACCAAGTCGCGGCCCATAACGCGCAATTCGAGCGCGTTGTGCTGAATGGCGAAGCGGGGGACAAGATCAACTTCCCGGCGCTCGACATCTCCCAAATGATATGCACAGCGGCGAAGACGCGCATGCATGGCCTCCCCGGTGCGTTGAAGGACGCAGCGGAGGCGCTGGATACACATCGCAAGGACGATACAGCGCGCGGTACCATGCTGAGTCTCTCGAAACCTCGCACCGGCAAGGTGAAGCGCTTTCCGATGTCCGAGGCCTGGGAGAAGTATGCCCATCTCTTCGCCTACTGCTTGGATGACGTGCTCGCCGAACGGGCGATAGATAGCAAGCTATCCGACTTGCCGCCGGATGAGATGGATGTCTGGCGTTTGGATCAAACAATTAACGACCGCGGCGTCCTGGTCGATGTGCCGATGATCAAGATTATCCAGGCGCTGATTGAGGAGTATCAGCGCGAGCTGTTGGCGATTTGCCGCAAGCTTACCGGCGGAGTCTATGACGAATGGGATGACGACTGGCAGGGCGGTCTGAATCCGAGCCAGCGGGAGAAGATTGCGGAATGGGTCCGGACTCATGGCTATCCGCAGCTCCTCGACATGACCGCAGATACCGTGCGGTCGGTCCTGAAGGATGAGGCCTGCCCGGATGACGTGAAGATCATCTTGCGGGTGTATTCGACGTACGGCATGAAAGCCGTCAGCAAGTATCAGACGATGCTCGACGCCATGTGCGCGGATCACCGTATCCGCGGCATGTTTCTGTATTACGGCGCCGGCACCGGGCGCTGGTCTTCCCTGATCGTGCAATTGCAGAATCTCTTCCGCCCCGTGATCAAGAATTGCGACACGGCGATTGAGACCATGCGCGCGGGTCTGAATGCCCTGCGGGAGTTGCACCCGCAGGTCGATCCTATGAAGGTCATCGCCTCTTGCGTTCGCGGCATGCTGGTTCCCAAGCCCGGCTACACGCTGCAGGCGATGGACTTCTCCGGAGTGGAATCGCGCATCCTGGCATGGCTCTTTGACGAGGAATGGAAACTCGACCTCTTTAAGCGGGTGGACGCCGATGAGACGCAGCCGGACAACTACGAAGCGGCGTACGCCATGTGTTTCGGCATGCGCCCGGAGGATGTGGAGAAGGATCAGCGCCAAATCGGTAAACCCATCGACCTCGCGTTGGGCTATGAGGGCGGTGTGGGCGCATTCGTTACGATGGCGCCCAATTACGGCGTAGACCTCAACGACCTCGTCCGCGCCCGTTCTGCGATGCCGCCCGCGGCCCTCGATTACGCGCAATGGATGTGGGACAACTGGGAAAGCAAGCGCGGCAACCCGAGCGGCCTCAAATGGGATGTCTATACGACCATTGAGGCGATCAAGTTCCAATGGCGTGAGGGCCATCCGGCCGTCAAGCAGGGCTGGAAAGACCTGCTCGCCGCCGCGAAGCTCGCCGTGAAGAACCCCGGCGCGGTCTTCATGCTCGCGAACAAGAAAATCAAGTTCCAAGTGCAGGGCGATTGGCTGCTCATGCGGCTCCCCTCGGGTCGGCGCTTGCGATACTACAAGCCGCGACTCGATTCGAAAGAACCAAAGAAGGTAATGGAGGCCCGGCTCGCCAAGGACAAGAACAGCCAGCCCGAGCTGCAGCATCTAGACCTCACATACCTCGGCATAGATACCGAGACCCGGCAGTGGCGGCGCACCGGCACCTACGGCGGCAAGCTCACGGAGAACGCCGTCCAAGCTATCGCGGGGGACCTCCTGCGCGGGGCCATGCTGCGGTTAGAGCGGGCTGGCTACTCCATCGTCATGACGATCCATGACGAGGTCGTGTCCGAAGTGCATGACGACTTCGGTTCGCTTGAGGAAGGCAAGCGGATCATGTTACAGCCCGAGCCCTGGGCTATCGGATTACCGTTAAACGCGGAAGGCTTCCGCGCCAAGAGGTTCAAGAAGTGACGACGAGCAAGCGGGTATTCCGCGAGTACCAGATTGAATCTTACTGCAAGCAGGTCGCCAAAAAGCGCGGCTGGTGGGTCAGCAAATTCGTCAGCCCGTCGAGGAGGTCGATGCCTGATGATATTTTTATCAAGCAGGGGCGCGTCTTCTTCGTCGAGTTCAAAGCGACGGACGGCGTAGTCACTGCAAATCAGGCAGCCTTACATAAGGAGCTACGGGATCACGGGGCTACGGTCTACGTCATCAGCGACCGCGAGGAGTTCATGAAGGTACTGGACACGGAGGACTTTGCCCTGGAGATGGCCGGAGGATGAGAGAACGGGGAGACTTATACCCGTATCAAAATCGAGTCGTAGAGTTCATCAAGTCCCACGAGAACTGCGCCATCTGGGTAGACCCCGGACTCGGCAAGACAGTTTCGACCCTCACCGCCTTTGCTGATTTGCGCGACGCGTTCGACGCGGAGCGGATGCTCGTCGTAGCACCGCTTCGCGTCGCGCGTCGTGTTTGGCATGCAGAGGTGCAGGACTGGGCGCACTTGCAAGGGCTCACGGTCTCGCGCATCGTCGGTACGGAGAAGCAGCGGCTTGCGGCTATGGCGCAGCCCGCCCACATTCACACGATCAACCGGGAAAACGTTCAATGGCTGGAAAACTACATCGCCCCCAATCGCAAGCAAGTGCGGCCCTGGCCGTGGGACCTCGTGACGCTCGACGAATCACAAAGCTTCAAGAGTCAATCATCTCAAAGATGGAAGAGTTTACGGCGATTGCGGAAATTGTTTCCCAGGTGCGTAGAACTCACGGGTACAGCCGCGCCCAATGGGTATGGCGATCTATGGTCGCAGATGTTTTTGCTAGATCGTGGCGCGAGGCTGGGGCAAACGGAGACCGCCTATAGGGACCGCTGGTTTAATCCGCCCGAGTTCGGCGGCTTCACCTGGACTATCAAGGAGCATGCCAAGGCCGAGATTCAGCAGGCCGTGGCGGATATCACACTCGTCATGCGAGCCGAGGATTACCTCGACCTCCCGCCGGTTCAATACAACCGCATCAGCGTGCCGCTCTCGCCGGCCATCATGAAGAAGTACCGCGCACTTTCCCGGGAATATATTCTTGAATTGGGCAGCGGTAAGCTGGTGACGGCCGTCAATGCGGGCGTCTGCCGCAGCAAGCTCCTGCAGCTCGCGAACGGCGCGATTTATGTCGATGAACGCAAATACGAGGTCCTGCACGATGAAAAGCTCGAAGCCCTCGCCGAAGTGCTCGAAGGGTTGCCCCGACCTGCACTTATCGCCTACGCGTTCCGCCATGATCGCGAGCGCCTTGCGCGCTTCATGGGAAAATTCTGCGGGTCCCACGCTCGATTTGCGTTCCTTGATAACGACCGGGCGTTTGATCTATTTGCTGCGGGGCAGCTCGATTACGGAATTGCCCATCCAGGCAGTATGGGTCACGGACTAAATGACCTGTACCGTAGCGGCGCAGAACACGCGGTATGGTTTGGCCTTACGGATAATTTGGAGTACTACTTACAATTTAATGCCCGCCTGACGGGCGGACACAGAAGACGGGGCAAAGCTATTGTAATCCATCACATATTGTGTGATGATACGCAGGACGAAGAGACGTACAGCCTGATCACGCGCAAGGGCGCGACTCAGGACGACCTAACGAGCAGTCTTGTTCGTTTGGCGCGGGAGACAACGTGAAGATTACAGTAGCCAGTTTGCTCCTGGCTTTGGTCTCGGCTTGCTCTATGCAGGACCCTCCCGAGCGGCCTCCAAACCGCTCGGAAGAGTACCGTGTAGCGCGGAAGTGCGTCTATGTCGGGCTTGTGCCCGAGACGCGTAATGGCGAGACCGTCTGCCGTTTACCTCGCTCCGATGGACAAGGAACCCATCAACCATGAGAGCGAGGTATCTATGCATCCCTATGAGGCCGTCATGCGGGCGGCCGACCAGATTGAGGCCCATCCGGACCTCTATTCCCTACACGCGGCCTGCGTTCCCACGGACCCCCGCGGCGTTGCTTGTCTGCTCGGGCGCATTGGCGCCATCGCGGGTATCGGCCTAGGCCTGGACTCCGGCGTCCGCGGGCCTGCTATGGAGGCGGTCTGCGAATACCTGGGCATTGAGCCCGTGGCTTTTAAGCGGTACAAGCTCATTGTGGGCGAATTCGAGGGAGGCGGCTGGAGCCAGTTCATTACGGAAGTTGAGGATTTTTCCCGGGAAGTCGAGTTCTTCCGGCGCCTCTTCGGTGATTCGTCGCAGACTATGGTGTTGGCGGAGATGCCAACTGCCGCCGCGTCAATGTTGCGGACGTACGCCCGCAAATATCTCCGCGCCCCGGAAATCGATTCGCTCGTCAAGAAGCTCGTTCGACGCGTCGCAGTACCGGCTGCAGTCGCGCTCGCCGCCATTCTCGTACCGCATCCTGCGCCTGCCCAGACCGCAAGCTCTGATGTCGTGCTCGCATGTCCCGGCTGGTGGGGCGTCTCGGGCGGCATCTCGACGAGCTGCACGGGCTGCAGCAAGCCCATCTGGACGAAGCCCGACGCCAATGACCCCGTCAAGACCGATGGCAATCAATACTGGAAAGCCCTCGGTCAGTTGAAGCCGACGGATCACGTTATAACGAATACCGGTAAAGCAGAGGGCAGCCTCGCCAACTGCGCCGATTCGACCAACGTCGTGAAGACCGTCTCGCAGATTTACGGCACGACTACAACGCCGCCCCCGCCTCCTCCACCGACGACCTCTGATCCACCCGGCACACTCATCTGGACAACGCCAACCACGCAATGTGCCGATGGAACACCAATCACGAATTGCGCCATATCGGGGTACCGAATTGAGTACGGCCAGACCGACTTCTCCAAGGCCGTTCTAGTCGACGCGAATACACTGAAGTACACACTAACCGGGCTTGCCGTGGGAACATGGCAGGCCCGTGTTGTTTCTATCAGCACCGATTCAACCGGTAAGCAGTACTTCAGTCTGCCGAGCAACTCCGTCTCCTTCCAGATTACGACGCCGCCTCCCGCGCCTGTCTTCCTCACGCTCGCAGGTCCCGTGTTCGAGGCCGTGTTGCCTCTTACCGGCACCGCGCTCGTAAAGGGAAATCAGGAGGGCACGATCATCGGAGGCAAAACCTGTGGCACCGAAATCTTCCTCGAAGGCACGACGAGCTACCGCAATATCCTTGAAGCAGATGCAGCCTTGGCTAGCCCAACGTACCGAGGACGCCAGCACGTTGCAGCGTGCGCAAGCGTTCCGTAGTCCAGGCGTACGGGTGTGGCTTCGCGGTCGGGGCTCGAAGCGAAAGGAGGTTCAACCGACCTACCGGTCAACGATGTATGTGATGACATCTTTCGGCATCTACAAGATTTAGAGAGTTCACATGGCGAGGAGGGAATCAGATGATCGAGTACACGCATGGCGGTCGGACATATTACGCAAGCAGACTTGCACCGCCCCAAGCCATCACGATTTTGCAAGGCATAGTCGGTTCCACGGTTCACGGGACCAATCTAGCCGGCTCGGACGACACCGACGAAATGGGTATTGTCATCGAGCCCCGCGAGTATGTCATTGGACTCAAGGACTGGGAGTCATCGACGATCCGCACACAGCCTGACGGAGTGTCCTCTGGACCGGGAGACGTAGACCTCTCGGTGCATTCGCTGCGCAAGTTCGCTCGGCTCGCGGCGGGCGGCAATCCGTCAATACTTATTCCACTGTTCATCCCGAAGGAGTTCATCCGCATCGAGACGGATATCGGCACGGAGCTGCGCCAGCATCGCGAGATGTTCCTCTCGCAGGTCTGCGGGCAGGCGTTCCTTGGCTATCTGCATTCGCAGCGCAAGCGCATGTGCGGTGAGTCGGGTGGCCGGCACGGGCGACCCCGGCAGGAGCTGATCGATCAGCACGGCTTCGATACGAAGTACGGCGGCCACATTATCCGCCTCGGGCTACAGGGGATCGAGCTGATGACGGAGGGCGTTCTGACCTTACCGATGCGGCGCCGTGATCGCGAAGAAGTGCTCGCGGTACGCATGGGTAAGACGCCCGCTGAGGAAGTCCTCCAGCGCGCCGAGGCGCTGGAGCAGCATCTCCACTCGCTAATGGAGCATAAGAAATCGCCGCTGCCTGAAAAGCCGCAATGGGATCGCATCAACGATTTCCTGTCGAAGATGTATACGCTGGCGTGGCATCGACAGGAGGCGGCCGACGCCATGCATGAGCGGCAGGCGCGAGCCGCGAACGAGGCGTGAGAGTCTGCACGGACTTCCGACCGACGAATGAAAGGGCACGGTGATGCTGTTCCGCAAGAAGATTTTCCTGACGCTCCAATCCATACTGGTGGAACTCCAGCAGATTAGGGCGCAGGTCCGACGGATCAATGAGTACCAATTCCGCACACTGAGAAGGGTAGAAGCAATGAACACAACTCTCACGGATCAACAGCAGGCCTTCGCCGCTCTGCAAGCCGAGGTCGCACGCGAGACGGACATCGTCTCGTCGATCAATCTCGCGTTCCAGGGGCTGCAGGATCAGATTAGCGCCCTCCTGAGCACACATGGCGACTCAGTGCCGGCTAGCGCCATTCGGGACCTCCTGGCGCAGCAGAAGGGCTTTAACGACGCGCTGACGGCAGCCGCCGTCGCCAATACCCAGGCCGCTGCACCGCCCGCGGGAAATGGTACTGGGGGAGGCGCTGAGCCGGCCCCCGAGCCCGCTTCAGCTTGAGCTAGACAAAAGAAAAAAAGCCGGTAGGGTTGCCCCTTACCGGCCTTTTCTGGTATCATAATGTCAAGGCGTCGATTGTCGTCCAAGAGCAAGCCGGACCCGTTTAGGCGGCCCGCAGGTCGGTCGTCTCTTCCTGTGTCATGCGGGCCTCTGAATCCGGGGACGATGGTCGACGCCTCCCCACCTCATCGAGGAGCAAGGTATATGCTCATCCTCACGAGACGCGTCGGCGAGACGGTCATGATCGGGAACGAGGTCACGGTTACAGTTCTGGGCGTCAAGGGCAATCAGGTGCGCATCGGCATCGCAGCCCCGAAGAATGTCGCCGTTCATCGCGAAGAGATTTACGCCCGGATTCAGGCGGAGCAGGTAGCTCTCGCCGCTCATCAGCGTAAGGAGGCGCCGCCCGAATGAGCGACCTACTAGAGCGAATTAGGGCCGCTCAAGTCGAGGCCGGCGAGCGCGCGGTCATGGAGGACCTGAGAGCCAAGGGGCTTGATACCGTGATACAGGCAACTCCTGGGGCCGTCCGTGGAAGCGAGGCTTCGACTACGGGCGAGGCTTCGTGGCCCCGGGAGCTGCCCACCTCAAATGAGCGCGTCTCCGATGAACGGCTCAATGAACTGGCGACATTCTACGAATCGTCGCCGTGCGATGGCTCTGACGCCGAAGTTGCGTTGGCCCTGCGCGAGCTGGAGCAACGACGCGCTGCCGAGACGGCAGCGGAGCCTCGCGATGCCGAAATCAAGCGACTGAATGAGTTGGTAGCGAATCACGAGGAAGTGCATCGCGCTCTGCGCGAAATCCTCGCGCGATTCAACTCAGAAGACACTCGTGTCATGGCTCGACGTGCGATGGAGCGCATCGAAGACTTGGAGTCCGACTGCACACGGCTACACAAGCAGTTTATGGAAGCGAAGTACGGGCCAGAGTCACCAGTGAAAACCGGGTGCATTTATTGCATGCGGCAGTCTGGCCACGATGACGGCTGCCCGTATTCATCTGAGAAAGCCGCAGAGCCTCAGTGCAAAGACCCGAGCGGATGTCCGTACGCGGCGGTTTGCACTCACAGCGGCGGCTGTCGATACGAAGCGCTTGGACTTGCTGAGAAAACAGCAGGTGATTGGGTGCCTCTAGGTGACGCCTATCCCGAGCAGAACGCTCCCATCATAATGCGCCGGACCGGTACGCCTCAAATCCCGCGGTGGGAGGTCTGGCGCTCAGCAACTTCTGCGAACCCGGCGCAGGAGCTGCCGTGAAGTCTTCCCCGGATGGATGTACCTAATCCGATACATCTTGCAGACCGCCTCCATCGCGACGAGCGGTAGGAGGCGGGCTGTATCGAGGATCGAGAGATAGCAGGCCATGAACTGCGGGCCATGCTGCTCCTGATCTAAGTCGGCCGCGATGACCCAGTGCAGGTGATGCGCTAGCTCGTGAGCCAGGACGATGAGGTCCAGGGAACCCCGTTTCGCCGGATTCAGGGTGATGATCGGGCGCTTTCCCGGGAAAGTGGGCGGAGCCCACTCGCCGGCCCAACGGCCGATATCTTTGAACACCAGCCGAGGCGGTCGTACCCCGTACTGCCGGCACACCATCCTTGCGAATCGCCGTAGCGTCCTCTGCGTGAGCGAGATATAGCCGCAAGAGCTAATCGCTTCGAACTCCATCCGGTAGACCCGATATTGCTGCGGGTCGGACTTCGGGCCGCGCTTAATCGGCCGTCGGTACTTCCTCCCCATAAGGCTCTCCCGTCATTCGTCGTTCTTCGACCGGTAGTACTGGACTGCGATCCACGCAATGCCGGCAATACCCGACAGGATGCCGACGCATACTGAGATGAACTGCAGAACGGGAAGCGCGCTCGTCATAAAGCTAATCAATGTTCCGCCACCGCTAACCGCGGTAAGCCCTCCAGAAATCTTCACCGACGCCTCACTCATGGAGCCGCCTCAAGGGCAGCGGCCCGGCACTGGTAATATTGCTGCGCGACTTCCAGCAGTTTCTGGGCCGTGGCGCCGAAAGAATTGTCACTCATTGGGGTGAGCATCGGGCACGCCGACATCACGAGCGGTGACGGGTTGGTTCGTAAGCGCGCCGTTGAGGGCGCGCATGCCGTCAGCAGAATTGACGCAACGGCTGTAATCAGGAACGGTGCGGACTTCACGCTCTAGCACCTGTCGGGTAATTTGGTGAATGGGTTTCATCTTAGCGATGGCATCGGCTACTGCGCTCTGTGTGCGCTGCTCCACCGCTGCCATGAGCTGCTCGTCTCGGGCGTGTTTCGCGACCTCGTGCTCGGCGCCGACTTTGATGCCGACAATGAACATGCCGGCGAGGGCCAGCAGTCCGGCGATAATTTTGACTGCGATGCTGTCCATACTTCACGATCCTTGCGGCGCCCGGATTGTCGCCACATGCTGGTAGGTCGCAGCGCCAATGAACACGCCGACGGTCCCGAGGATCAGGTCCCGGTAGACGTCTGGCGGGATCAGGTGTAAGGCGACGAGCGCCGTATTGGCGATCCCGCAGCCCATCGTCATGAGGAACCGTCGCCCGCCGCACGCCGTCATCATGTCGGATACGGTCATGCACGCACTCCGTCCGGTGAGAGGCTGTAATGGTTGAAATCCCGGCGTTTGAAATCCCCGCCCCAACGGTACCGGGTTCCGAGACTCTTCCACCATATCGCGAGCTGCTCATGGCCCTCGCCGTCGGTGATGTACCGGCCGGCGTCGTACAGATTCAGGTCAATTGCGAGGCGGTCGCAGTGCAAGGAGTTTGCAACGCCTGTACCGTTATCCGCGTTCTGCTGCGCTTCCTCGGGCGTGCGATAGGTCTGCCCAAAGGTCACCTGATAGCCGAGCGCACGCGCTCGCTGGATGAGCGCAGCCGCGGACTGGGTGAATTCGACCTGGAGGTCTAGAAGGGCGCTCACATGCGCAGCGCGGCCGCGAGCATGCGCGGATCACGCTGGAGGCCCATTTGCGGGACGGGCGCAGGAGCGGTGGACGGATTCCCCATCATTGGCGGCGGAGCAGCGGGAGCTGGCATGGGCTGCGCCATTGGGGCCGGCGCGGCGGTCGGCTGCATGGGAGCCGCACCATGAGCTGCAATCGCCTGCGCCACGAGCTGTTGCCGGGTCTGTCCCGGCTGCAGAGTGGGCGCTTGATATTGCGGCTGATACGGCGTGAACGTGCCGGCATCGTAATGGGGCGGATTGTAGAGCCCCAATCGCTCCTGCTTGTACTGGCTGAAGGGGATCGACTCTTTGAAAATTTTCGTGAAGAAGTTCATAGCCTAGTTGTAGGTCAGGATAGCCGGGTAGGTGCTGAGATTGACAAAGCCGAAGTTGTTAAAGCCCCAATTGGCGATACCGTTCACTCCGCCAATCCATGTATAGGTGAACGGGACTCGGGTAACCGAGTTGGCCGTAATATCCTTGATGTAATTAATCCCGGGATCGGACGGGAAACCCCAAAGCTGTAGAAGCCCAGTGCCCGCCGTAACGTCGTAGAACTCCTTGATCGTGCGGCCGTTGGGATCAACCGCGTTAGTGATGGAGCCGATGACGAAGTTATTGGCGGAGTATCCCTTGTCGAAAGTCCCGTCCCCGTTATTGAACTGACCGGCGGTGATGCTGAAGCTATGCGCGGAGGTGTATACGAGTCGCGAGACGCCGCCCCCGTCCACGACCCAAACTTTCTTGACTTGGCGCGAGACGTTACCGCCGTCGACCGCATAGATTTTCTTGACGAGCCGGGAGACGTTGCCCCCGTCGACTGTATAAATCTTCGACATTAGTAATAGAAGAAAATCTGACCGGCACTGCCAGAGGGCGTGGTACCGGGGTCCGAGGCGATGGTTACGCCCTGCAGACTGCCAATGAGCGGCAAGCGGTTAGCCGATACTGTGCCGACCGTGATTTGGTTGCCGTTGAGAGCGAGCGCAGTTTGGTGCTGCGTGACATTCGATTGGCGGATTTGCGCGTCCGCAAACTGACCGGCATTGATGATACCGGCGTTGCGGATACTCACGCCGCCATATGTCACGTCCACTCCCGCGAGCTGAATCACATTAGCCGAGGTCAGGGTGAGATTGCTCAACTCGGCATTAATGGCCAGGGCGCCCGATTCGAGCCCCTGCATGTAGCCAATTCGCGTCGAGCCATTGAGGCGATACCAAGAGATGTACGGATTGCCGCCGGAGTTGTCTCCCAGGCGAATCTGCTCGCCGTTGGCCTTCAGGAATTGCAGCGTCGTGAAGATGTTCCCAGCATTGATCAAGGCTGCATTGCTGAAAGTGCCATTCTGCGTCGCCAGCGTTCCGAGGCCCGATACCTGACCGCTCGGAAGCTTCTGCGGATTTAGCAGCGTCCAGCGCCCGCCGCCAGCGACTGCATACACGAGGTACGCCGGTTCGCCGGTCACGAGGTCGCCCGGTGAGAGCGCCGTGCCATTGTACTTGACGATGCTCTTTGCGCTGAGGCCGTTCAACGCGAGGGTAGCTGCACCCGTGTTGTTCCCAATCGGAACAAGGGTAACGGTCATCCCAGCCGTGTAGGCCGAGATGGAGGGCGTCAGAGCGCCCGTGATCGTGTCGGTCCCGGCAATAGCTGAGATGACACTCGCCGCGTCATCCTGGGTCTGGCCCACCGAGGCGTAGTGATTGCGCGCGCTGCCATCCGCCACGCCCGTATGCTTGAATCCGCCCATAGGCAGATTCGCAGTCGGCGTCGTCTCGCCGTTGCGGGCAATGGAGGCGGTGAGCGCGGCCACAACATCCGAGACGAGGTTATTGAAAATCGTCGAAGAGATGGTCGTACCAGTCTGCACCGGCTGGCCGGCCGGTGCGCTGTAGTTACCCGAGCCGTCACGCGGCATGGATGCTCCTAGTTATTATTGAGGGCCGGTGGTCTCGGCGACGCCGACGGGCGTAGCGCCGTAACGGCGTAGGACATTGGCGAGCTGCGCGGCTTCCGGGCTTTGCGGGAGCATGCCCTCGCGGAGCAGGTTCGCAATCATCTGGCTTCGCAGACCGCGCGATACGAGCGGCGCGGTCAGGAGCGCACCCACGGTACCGAGGCCTGCGCCTTCCGCCCCGCCTTCGTGCGCCCCGACGGCAGCGCCCGCACCGCCGAGCAAGCCCTGATAGAGCAGAGTGTGCGCGGTCTTGCTGGTATTCGCCTGCTTCTGCTTCAAGACATCCTTGCCGAGCGACGCCAAGTCCTTCAGGTCCCCGCCGGCTCGCGCCATATTCTTGCGGCCGACCTGATTCTTGATGGCGTTCCAGAGCTGGACGCCCGAGATATCGCCCGTGTCACCGCTGCTGTTCGCCAGCGCCTGGGACACCGTCTTGAAATTCCCGTACTGGGCTTGCGCCTGCTTCCAGGCCTTCAGCTCATCCGGGCTCAGGCTCGCCTCGATGGACTCGTCCACCGCATCGCGGATATCGCGCATGGCGTCCGTTACGCGCTTCGGCTTTCCTTGCCGCGCGAGGTCGTTCTTCTGCTCGGTCAGCGCGGAGCGCAGTTGCTGTGCCTCCTCGCCGCTCATCTTCGCTTTACCGGCGAATTGCGAGCGGGCATCAGCCACCATCTGCTCAATCTCGGGCGAATAGGTAAGCCGATTCGCCGGATCGTTGCCGGCCTCAATCTGCCGCAGGACTTGCTGCATCTTCGGCGTGATGTCGACCGGCTTACCGGCGGCGACCGTTTCGAAGCCCTGCCCGAGCCGCTTCGCCGCCTGATCCATGATCGCCTTGCTGAACTGACCGTCGGGCAGGTCCTGGCCGAAGGTGCTCGCCAGCGCCTTGTTGTAGGCGTCGCGCTGTGCCCGGTCGAACGCCTCGGCGCCCGAGCCCGGGAATGCGCTCGTGGCCTCCTTCAGGTGCTCCAACGCCCGCCGGCCCGTCGCCTGGGCGGCGTCCAACGGGATACCGTATTGCTTGGCGAGGTCGACGAGCTTATTCGCACCGGCCTTCATGGCGTTCTTGGCCGGGCCGAGCACAGCCCCTACCGCCTTACCGGCTACCGGCAAAGCGGCGCCTACGGCGCCCCCTACAAGGGTATTGAGGCCCTGGCTGTCATTGGTAGGATCGAATTGCGAAGCGCCCGCTAGGGCTCCCTGGACGGCCCCAGAGGCCACCCGCGCACCGAGCCCCGCGCCTGCCCCGCCAGGGACTAAGGCGAGCGGGGCCGTGGCCGCCACATTGCCGGTGAGCCGGCCGGCGTCGAAGCCCGCATTCGGGCCTCGGCCCTTCTCGTAGAGACCGATTTCATCGTTGACCTGCTTGGTATAATCGGCCGACGGGTCAGTCTGAGCGTACTTTGCCTGGAGCTGCGCGTCCGTGAGACCTTGATCCTCCGGGCCGGCGTACGCGCGCAGCTCCTGAATCGAAGGCAATACCGGACCGCTCGGCTTACCCGGCAGAATGGCTTGCTTAATCCCCTGCGCGACATCCATCGCACCGCGGCCGACGCTCTCAAGGAAGGTCGGCTTCTCCTGCCGGACCGTGCTCGACGGATCGAGCGCCGCCTGCTTCTCCGCGGCGTATTGCTGCTGAAATGCAGCAAGGGCCTCTTCCTGAGTGCCCTCGCCCTCAACTAGATACGTATGCCCATCGGGGGCGGTGATTCGATATTTAGCCATTTAATCAGCCCGACTGATGGACCAATTGCCTTTGACGACCGGCGCACCGGGCGTCGGTGGCGTGAGTCCCTGATCCGCCTGGGAGCTTTCAAAACCCTTGAGGCGCATCGCTGCCGGCGAGAGCCGCTTATTGAACTCGTCTTCGGACAACCCTGTCTGCGTAATCCATTCCCGCCGCTTGCCTTCGAGCTGGCCGCCGATAAGGGTTCGCAATCCCTGCAAAACGGAGGCCAACTGTTCGGGACTTGAGGCCTTGCTCAACTTCGCCAGCGCTTCCTGGCGGTCCGACTCCGCACCGGGGCCGCCAGTAATGCCTTTGACAATCTCGCCCCGAATATTGTCCTTCAGCGCCTCAAACGTGCTCGGCGGTGCCTTACCAAATTGCTCTTTGAAGAAGTTGGTGAGTCGGTTCAAAGCCTGCGTGTCATGGTTCTTCAACGCCTCGCCGGCAGCTTCCAGCGTTTCGAGGTGATCCGAGAGCACCGAGAAGCTCGTCACTGTCTTGCCGGCCGGCTTATCCGGGCCGAACGCGCGCAGCGCTGCCGCACGTGCCGGGTACTTCGCTGCGTCGTAATCGGGGTGATTCTCTAGCAGCTTATTCCAGACGAGCACGTTGTACGGATTCCGGTTGTTCGTGCTCGGCGGTGCCTTCTGCAGATTGGCAATAGCCTCCGCATCGCGCGCCGCCATTGCATCCATAGTCGGGCTAACACCGTTCTGGAGCTGTGCGAAAGCATCGTTCGGCGGCTTCTCATACAGCTTCGGTCGGCCCTGGGCTTCCCATTCCGAGCGCGGAATGGTCTTGTAACCGCCCTTACCGTCATCGACATTGACCAGCGCACGGTCTGCCTCGGGCGGTTTGTACTGCTTCGGCAGGCCCTGCGCGAGCTGCGCCCCGGTGCGCGGATTGACGAGGATATCGCCCTCGCCGAGCTTAACCGGGTCGGGCACTTTCATATCGCGTTCGAGGCCCTGCTGGCTAATCGCCGCGGGCACGCCGCCGAGCTGCAAGCCCTTAAGGTATGCCGCCATTTGATGATTGCGCATATCCGTCTCGGTCTGCTGATTCGCATCCATCACGGATTGCTGCGTCGCCTGATGCTGGCGCAATTGCTGGGCCAGCGCAGTCGTATCGATCTGCGACGGATCGCTCGGCAGTTCATACTGCGCAGTCGGCGTAACCGGCGATAGCGCATCCGCCGGGGAGACGCTATTGAGGTCCTTGAACCATGCCTCCGCATCCGCCTGCTTCTGGTCCGCAAGCTTTTGGGCGGCCTTGTTGGCTCGATTCTCCTCGAACGCTCCGCCGACGATGTTTGCAATCTTGCCGAATTGCTGCCACGGCGAGATAGGAATGACATATCCGCCCGCGGTTTGCGTAATCTGGTCGTTCGGGATATTGCCGCTGTCGCGCAAAGCCGCCGCGATCATCTTCTGACGCTGGATTGCTTGTTCTTGTAGATCGTACTGGCTCATGGCATTCCGATGGCGGTATGGAGGGGCGCGGACTCGCGGTCAATCACGACCGCAATCTCACGCAAGCGTTTCTGGACTTCAGCATATGGGCCGGGCGGGAGATTCCGAATCCGGTTCACGTTGCGAGCGAGATAGCCCGTGCAATGCATGCAGTCATGGCTCTCCAGCTCCGACGCGTAGTGCTCAGGAATCTTGATATGGTTCTCGCGCAGATATGTCTCGACTTGCGCCTCCGACCATGTTTCGAGGGGCAGCACATATTCGATTCCATCGATCACGATCCCATCGCGACAATGCGGATTGGTATGCTCCTCATCATTGCGCTGACCGCGAATGATCTTTTTGATACCGAGGAGCTTCATTGCCTGATAGAGCGGCTGCCAAATAGAGCGGCTGCAACAGTCGTAGGTGCTCTGGATGAGCGGACCGGCGGTCTTCACGAATTGGCGGCCGAAGATGGTTGCGTTGATCGGCACCACGTCCGACGGGTATCCGTGTTGCTCAATTTCCCGGGAAACTTGTCCCCGGAGGATGAGGAAGTGCGGAATCTGCGCCGCAAGCCGATGCATATCCCGCACTACTTCCGGGTAGCTGTCCCCGGCGTCGAACCAGACGACGATGATCTTATCTAGCTGATCCCGGTACATGTGTAAAATGGCCCGAGAATCCCGGCCGCCGCTGTATTGCAATGCCGTCGTGATGCCAAAGTCGCTCATTTGCGCATCCACTTCGAAGCCGGCTCTACCATATAACGGCCATCCTTCGGCGCGCGCCAAGGATCACCGTATACCTTCGAATGAAAACGGCGGTCATAGTCCGGAAAACCGCTAGCCAACAAAGTTCGCACGGAACGGCGCTCGCGGCGATGCTCGTCGACCTTGAAGGGCTTATCGCTGCGGGCCGTCGTGACGCCAATAAATGGCGACTTCTTGCGGCTGCGACTCATCAGAAAATAGCCGCGATCCCCGCGGCCAAGCTCACTGCCGTTTGAGAGTTCTGATTGTTCTGGGCAATCTGCTGATTGTAGAGGTCGAGCGCATTGTTGGCTTGCGCCTGACCGGCAGCGAATACCGGCGCAGGCGCGGGGGACGCGACACTCGGCGTATTGGCGAATGACGGCGAGGTAACCTGCGTGCCCTTGAGGAGCGCATTGTACTCATTCAACGGCAGGCTCCGCAGGTACGCGGCCTCGTCCAGCCCCGCAGCGCGGCTGCTATTCTGGAAGTTCCCTGCTGCAATGCTATCCGCGAGGCCCTGCGATTCTGTCGCATTGTTAAAGCCCATCGCCTTGAGCGCGCTGTCGAGGTCCTGCTGGCTCGTGGCATTGGCGAAAGTCCCCTGTGCACCAATCTCGCTCACGCCCTCACCGCGGGCCTTCAACGCATCGGCGAGGAGCCGCGATTGCTCGGCGCCGCCGCCCGTGATAGCACGGTCTCGCGCATCGCCATAGTCGGCTTGTTTCTGCCGATAGAAGTCGTTCATCGCATTGGTGAACGCCTCGGAGCCCTGCGTGATGCCGGAATTGACGAGCTGATTCCGCAGTTGCTCCTCTTGCTGTGCATACTGCGGATCGAGCCGCGCCGTCGACTGCCGATAAAGCGCGTCCTCTACTTCCTGCTTCTGGGCGCCGTACTCGTCGCCAGTCGGGAGCTTGCCGAGGCCGGAGAAATCCAGCGTCTTGACCGGTGCGCTCGTATTGCCGGTGTAGATGTCATAGTTCGGCGTATTGACGCTATTGACACGAGCCGGGGCGCCGCTCGTATCGAAGTTGCTCCCCATGCTGCTCTGAATCCGGCCGAGCGCGGAGTTGGCAGTGTCTGCCAGGGAGAGCTGGCCAGTCGTATTCTTGTCGAGCAGCGCTTGCTGATCCGGTGAGAGCGTGACTGTGCTATCCCACTGATCCGGGTTGCTCGTCGGCGTGTAGACCAAGCTGCCATAGGGCGTATATTGATTGACGCGATTAAGCTGCGCACCGACGCGGGCCGCGTCGATGTTCGCTTGACCTTGGGCCGAGGCCTGCTGGCCGTAATCGACCGGAGGCGGGGAGGCCGGAGCACTTTTTCCCATTATGGAGCCTTGATGATGTTCGGGAGGATCGACGGCTTCGGGTACCGTTCTTCGAATTTCTGTTTCGTCATGACCCACACGCAAATGTCGCCGCCACCCGGTGCGGCGTCGTCCATCCAAGATTCGACCGTAAAGCCGACCTTGGGAACGAATTCCATGCTGCGCTCATTCTTCTCATCGACGAGCGCCGTAACTCGCTTGCAGCCCAGAACGTTGAAGGGATGCGCGAGGAGCGCCCATCGGAAGGTGCGCGTGCACCATCGATGTCCGGGCTCGGCGGCTACGTCCATGAGCACGTTCGGGCCATTCCAAAGTTGGTACGTGCATCCGGCAATGATACGATTGTCTCGCACAACGCCAATGGCTTGACCTCGTGCCGGGGTCCAGCGCGAGTTGAGCCGCGTATGGACCCATGTGCCGACGATGTCGTCGTAGCCGACGAGAAGAGAATACAAGCTATACCCTGTATTTCGCGCGTCATTTACCGTCTAAAGACGGTTAGAGCACGCCGCCCGGTTGATAGAGGTAGTCAAACGCACTGACGCGAATCTGCGCGTTGTTCGTAGCGACCTTGAGGCGCGGAGCAATGGCATAGCCCACGCCGGTTGCACCGTACCAGTCCTTATTGATCGTGGTACCGCCACCCCAGACTGCGCTGTCCCAGAGACCGGAGTCCCAGAGTGATCCGCCGCCGGTGGGGAATGCGACGACGCCTAGTGGCGTAGTGATCGCAAAGTCTGTGTCCACGCCCACGAGCATTTGACCGGGATTCGTGTCCCACGCGATCACGGGCCGCAGCATCATGATTTGCTTCAGGCCGTCGCGGTTACCAAAGTAGTCGAACGCCCCGGCCATGTCACCGACAATCTGCGCGCCGTTGTCGGAGAGACCGTTCCACGCGTGACGAACCTCACCGGCAGTGCCGTAATACAGCCCACCGTTGAACACTTCGAAGCAGTTGGCGTACCAGCCTGTAAAGTTAGCCCATGCGCCGGTCGTCGTGTTCATCACGAATTGCTGCTGCTGACCGACGGCGTTCGGCACATTGAGCAACAGCATGCCCGCTTCGCTAAACTGCGTGAGCTGCCAACCGAAATTCGCACCGTAGGACGACGCAGCCGCGGTGACTGCACCGCTGATGCGATCACTAATCGCAATGGCCGAGTTGGTGCGGCCCGACATGAAGGCTTTGGACGCCGGAATCACGCCGTCGACCGTAATGATCAGAAGATCAGGGCCGTATTTAAGCGTGCAGCGGCGGCCAATCGGTGCGGCGATGTTGTAGATACCGACGAGGGCGAAGGTCGATGCGCTCGTGGGGTCCGTGCCTTGATAGACTGCGACCTCGCCTTGCGAGCTAATGAAAACGGCGAGGTCATCGAGGCCGTCGCCACCATCGACGGTCCAATTGGCCATCGCCATTAGGTAGCCGCCCTTTTTGAACACGCCGGACATGTCGAACTTCGTCAATGCCCCGGTCATTGCGCCTGCGGCGCTGTACCACGCGTTAAAGCTCGCCGTTTCAACGTACCAGCATCGCTGTTTGAATACGTTGACGTTGGTGAGAAGCGTCGAGGTGACCCCGGTGATAGCCGGCGTGCTCGCACCGTCAACGGCTGTCCAAGTCGTGCCATTGTAGAGCAGCGGCTTGTCTGCGCCGTTGACGCAGATAATGAAGTTGCCGCCTACCGTCGTGAAATTGGTCGTTTGCCAGCGGCCATTCGTCAATGACGAGACAACTGCAGCGCCCGCGGCGCCCGCCGTGCTCACATCGAATAGCTTAGTCGGCGTGAATGCAAAGAGCTTGTTGCTGCCGGTGGTCGGTCGATAGGAGACGAGTGTCTCCACCTGCGCGCCGGAGTCGATGCCCGTGACATGCTGCGTCACGCCTTGCCGCAGGATCACATCCGAGGTCAGCGGAAAGAAGTTCGTCAGCAGCGCGGCATCGCCCTTGCGCATGGCGGCCACGGAATCGCGCGCATTCCAGCCCCGAGTGGGAGCCGGAACGCTATAGGTGCGCGAGACTTGCCCGCGATTGAGGCGATAGGCGGGGCGGCGCATCAGAGGGGCCAGTTACCTTTCGAGACGATCACGACCGGCGAGAAATCACTGCGCGGGCCGTTCATGTTTACGGTGCGAGCCGTCTTATTGTGCGCCATAGCATCGAGAACCATGTTCTCATAGCTCGCGAAATCCTCGGCATAAGCGAGCCCCTTAGCCTTCTTCCATCGCCAGCTCAGGCCCGTCATGAAAATGTCGGAATCGAGTAGCGGAAAGTCATCATCCGCGCTGAAGAGTCGCCGGAAGAGGTCGCCATTGGCGTTGCTGACCCAGTTCTCGGTCTTATACTCGAACGCCACGAGCTGACCGACGGCCGGCGCCGGCCAGAAAAGGAGATTGCCGCCACGAATTCGATACTGTGCCCACCAACCGGTGCCAGCGGTGGTCGCCTTTAGGCCCTGCCAGCCGCTCGGGGTGAGCGGGCCGGGAGTCGACACGAGGGTGGTGCGATTCCACATCGTGTCATTGATAATATGCTTCAGGCCATCGGCGGTCGCCGTGATTGTACCGGCAGCCGGCGTCGCCGGAATCCGATTCCCAATGATCTTACCCTGATCCTCGGTGGCGAACGTCGTGAAGGTAGCCTCGCGAATGAGTTCCTGCCAGTCGGTGCGCGCACTCAGCTCCTTGCCTTCCTCATTCGCGAGTGAGACAAGCTGCTGGACTTGAACGTCCGTGGAGCCCGTGGCCGTGCTGGGCTTATTCAGCCCAATCCGGCCGCAGACCTCGCGAACGATAGTGAGGATCGTGTCAGATGCCATTAGGAGAAATCATCCTCGGGGGTGACGGTCTTCGGCTTGTTGACGATGCCCGCCGCCATCGCCGAGAGCCGCGCCTCCAGCGCCTTGATGCGCTCAGAATCGGCCTCGGCCTTGGCCCGCAGGACTAGGACTTCTTCAGCGACCTTGCCGGTGTTCTGCGCAGCTTCCAGCCATGCCCGTGCCTTCTGTTGCAGCTCGCGTGCACCAATGCCGACGCGGCCAATCGTCTCCTCGTTTGCCGAGGCGAGGTCTTCGACGGTGCGGCATTGCGCATTGAGCAGCGCGTCCGCCATTGGCTTCGAGATGGCCGGCCAGAGGCGCACATGGGTGCCCTGCACGACAGTGTCAACGCTGCGGTCTTCCTTCCATGTCTTGTACGCTTTGCGATATGCGTCGACCCATTCGGGCCGCATATTCGGATTGCGCGGCAACGTTTCCAGCCACTCCTCCGCGAGCTTTTCGACCGAATCCTTGGAGCCGGCTTGACGGATGATCACGAGATGCACCGGGCGGGAAACGTAGCGGCCCTGTTTCAATGTTTCCTCGCGGTCCTCCGCGTAGTCTTCACGAAACTGAATGTAAGGCGGGCGGCCGGGTGCGTCATTGAAAGCGACTGTCATGGGAAGTTATTCCTATGGGGTTGAATGGAGCTTTTCGCGAAGCCCACTTTCCCGGGAAAGGGCGTGGACTTTGAGAAAAGCCCGCCCGGCGTGGCCACACCGGGCAGGCTTGAGGGTGCTGGTTTGGAAGCCAGTCTTGTTGTCGAACGAGGGTTAGTCGTTGGTCGCGATGCCGTCCGTGTACGGCCGGTGAATCTCGCACTCTGCCAGACCGGCAGACGGGGTACCGTCAGCCGAAGCGAACTTCGCGAGATGGACCATATAACCGTCGTTGGTGGCATCGTCCACCTGACCGCCGGTTGCGGTTGCCCACACTGCCGCGTTGTCCACGACAGTTGCCGCCTTCACGATGGCCTTACCGCTGATTTGATACCAGCCGTACTGATTGGCCACGTTCGCCGACATTGCAACGGCGCAGGGGCCGATGCCGTTGGTTGCGAGTAGAGCAGTCGTCCAGTCGTCCGCGTTGTAGTTGACGACCGAGCCGAGCACGGTCGACGCTACGCCCTTGAGATAGATGAACTCACCGGCCCCGTAGACCGGATCGTACGCCTCCACGATGGTGCCGAGCGCCACTTTCTGCACGGTGTCCGTGTCAGTGATGACCGGGTAGCCGATGCGGGTGTTTTGGATTGTGTAAGCCATGTTTCCTCCTTTAGGCCTTGGCCACACCCATCAGCGAGCGATTGCTGATGGTCATGTTGCCCTGGAAAAGGATCGGGATGACAATGGCGTCCTGATTGACGGACTTCATCTCGGGCATGATTTCCATGTTCGCGTCCTGATGGACGACCATTTCCATATAGTCCGTGTTCAAGAAGTAGGCGTGATTCGACGGAATGCCGCTCGTCGCGGTGTCGAAAACCACATCCGCATTCTTGTACTTCAGCGAGACGAATCCGCCGGTTGCGCCCTTCGCGGAGTTGTCGTCCGAGGTGTAGCGCTTCAGCGAGGTCTGGCTGGTTTCGTAGAACGTGAAGTAACCGAGGTCCGCCACGATCAGGTCGACTTGATCCGTGCCGCGGGTGAGCTGGTTGTACAACTGACCGAAGAACAGTTCAATCGTGGTTGCCGACGGCGTGATCGCGGAGCCGATGAGCGGAGCCGCTGCCGACTGCACCACACTCTTCCAGAACGTGTATACAGACGAGTCGATGCCGCCGACCGTGCCGGTACCGGTGTCCGAAATCAACGCCTGAATGCCGTTGATCTGGTTGGTTGCCGAACCGTCGCTGTAGAGGTCCAGCGAGAGGCCGTTGGCGAAGGTGCGCTGCGCGTTCTTCACGCGAGCTTTCACCAGATTGACAATGCGGTTCTCACCGCTGTTGGTGCGGATGTCGAGACCCGAGGCTGCCACATTGACGGCGACTTGCCGCCACGGGAATTCCACCGCGGTCAGCACATCGCTGGCCGAAATGTTGAGGGGATCGAAACCGCTGTACCGCTGATACGTGCTGTTCTGCGCGTAATCGAGCGGCGTGACAATGGACAAGCCGCCGTCTTCGAGACGAGTCTTGCCCTTCGCCGCAATGCGCCGATAGAGCGCGTTGTGGCGAGAGACGTTGTCTACCACTTCCTTTTGATGCAGACGATAAGTCGTCGACACCAATTCGGTGAACGTGGTAAACAGCGCGCTTTGGCCGGGAGAGGTCATAAGCTAGATGTTACCTTTGTGTTGTTGTTTGGAACTTGTTAGGACGCGCCCTGACGCGCCTTGATTGCTTTGAGGGTGTTGCGAATGGTCGCGTCCATGTCAGTGCCCTTCAACACAGGCTGGCTCGGGAGTGATCCGCGAGTCTGCACGTTCGTTGCAGCGGCTTTCTTGGCGGCGGCTGCTTTATCAGCCGCACGTTTGCGTTGCGCTTCCTGCTGTTGTGCAAGGAGCTTGGCGCGCACTGTCGGGTTCGCATAGCAGGCGTTGTCGTACGCCTCCTGTAACGTTTTGGCCCGGCCACTTTCGAGCAACGCAGCCATATCTGCGCTCACTTCGTCGAAATTCTCATGGCCCGGCGCGCCTTTGAACGCGTCGATTTCTGCCTTGAGTCCGGCTTGTTGAGCTTCAGTAAGCTGCTTGATTTGATCCTGAGTCTTCGCCAGCGCTTCGCGAAGCGCGGGAACCTCGGGATCGTGTTGCGGTCGGGCAGCCATTGCTGCTGCCTCTTCTTCCGTGGGGACGACCGCATTCAAATCGATGTTGTATTGATTCGCCACCTCGCGAATCAGTTGGATTTTCTGCGCCTGCGTACCGCCGCGAAGAACGCTGGCAGTTTGCATCAGGTCTTTGATGAGGTTTTGCGGGGTAACCTTCGCCTCGCGCAACATTGCCGCGTAGGGCTCGATTTCCGCGTGTAGAAGCTTGCCAATATTGGCGAGCTGCTTGTACTCACCGAGGCCCTTATGGAAATCCGCCTCGCGGCGGTGAATCTCGGCCTTCACCTCGGGATCGAGCGCAGCGAATTTCGCCTGCGCGCCGGCCTTCCATGAGGTCGGTGCCTTGTCAGCCTCGCTGACAGGCTTCGCGGGCTCGGCCGGCTTCTCCTCGGCAGCCTCTTCTGCTACAGCGCCCTCTGCCGCCGGGTCGTCTGCAGGTGTAGCATTTTCGGGCGCAGCAGCCTCGGGCTTCTTCTCCGGCTCTTTTTGCTCTTGTGCCGGGGTCTCTTTGGCTGCTGCGGCCTTGAACTTACCGTCCGTGCCGCGCTCGGGTGCCTTTACGGGCTCCGCAGCGGGGCGGTGAACGGGCTCACGCCCTTCGTTGCCGGGTTTCCCCATCCGGCGGTACAGCTCCCGAACGGTGTCGCCCATATCGTCGTGGGCTTTGACCTCCGCGACGCTGTTCGTTTCCGGGGCGGGGGTGTTTGTCTCGGGTGCAGTGTTCTGTACCGGTTCTGCGCCGGCATTCTCTACGGACATGAGGACTCCAAAAGTTGTCTTGGATTTATGCGGCGTCTAGCACGCGCCGCTTGGATGGAGAAAGCTGGTAGTAAGCCCGGCGCGCCGCTTCCTCTAATTTCGCGTCGGATTCTTGTTCTTCGTAGGCCCGCTTGCGGTCGGCTTCTTTCTTTTCCTGCTCGAAGCCTTCGTACTGGCGACAACCGGAGCGCTTTAGGTCATCTCGCCGAGCGCGCTCAGTGGTGATGTATTTACCCGTTGTCGTGCTGACGTATTCGTGGCCGCCGGCTGCTGGGAATTTGACCACGCCGGCACATGCGCTAATACGCAGCTTCATTCGAGCCTTGCAGTCGGGGCAGGCTGGCGCATTATGGCGCTCGTCCATCGCACGAAAGGCGTCGCCCCAGACGCCGCAGGCTTCACACTCGTAGTCGTAGATTGGCATTACATGCCTCGGAATTTGCCCAACATCTTGTCAAAGATGCTCATTGCAACGTCGAAATTCGGCAGCTTGCGCGATACCATGTTCTGCGCGCCGGTCTTGAGGATCGCTGCAGTTCCCGGGGTTGCGACCTTGGGTGCGGGAGCGGCAGGCGCTGGTGCCGGCGCTTCGTCTTCCACTGCAGCCGGTTCCTCGTCGGCCTCTGTCGGCTGCGGGTAGAGCCGCTGATACATCTCGCGCAGTGTCGCTTCGAGAGCCTTTTCCTGCGCGCGGCGGACAGCACGATCCGTGTCGTCATACCCCGCGTGTCCGCCGCCACCGCCCACGGGGTCCGGCGGGAAGGTCGTCCCGGGAACTTCCGGCGGCGGTTCCTCCGGCGGAGGAATAGGCGCCTCCACCGTCAGAAGCGCCGTATCGCTGACCGAGCCGGCAGAGTTGGTCCAATGCACGGTAAGGGCGACGACGCCCGGGAAAAGCGCGGTGCCCTTCAGCAATGCGCCGTCGAACGTGAGCCCGAGGAGCGATGTGCCGTTGACGGTGATCGAGGTCCAGCCTGCGGCGTAGTTGCCGAAGTTAATCTGGACTTCATCGCCGTACAGGAAATCGTAGTCCGGCAATGCCGTAGTGATCGAGGGCGGCAGCACAGGCGACTGCAATGTCTCGGTGGCGCTGGCGCTCCAGCCGGTTCCGTCATTGACGGAAACAGTGAAGCTGCTCACCGAGGCGAGTGCGCGAAACGCGCCATTGCTGAAAATGTTGACGTTGGGATCAGTCCAACGAATCTGCTCGCTGCCGTCGAGGTCCGCAGACGCCGTGAGACGCAGCGTCGAATCCAGCAGCCCTGGCGCAAGGTCGGTGTAGAGCGTGCCGGCAGCCGGCGACATTGGCACGTCGGTGGTCAACTGCACGCCGCTCGGGTCCACGACGACGAGCGGATACGACGTTCCGTATTTCTTCGTGCCGAGGCTCGCCGTGCAAGTAATCGTCGTGCTGTTGTTCGCAGTGACGGTGACCGCTTCGCCCTTATGCGTGACGGTCGGCGTACCCGGGCTGAAAGCACCAGTGATCGTGAAGCTCTGCCCATCCTGCACAAGGCTAACGCCGTCGATACGCGGCGAGACGACGGACGAGAAATCTAAGACCTGGACCGTGTACTCGCTGTTTCCGTGGCTAGTGCTTTTCTTAGCGAGCACATTCGCAAGGTTCGGCAGCGAGAACTGCGTCATGATCGCCGGAACGGCCGTGGAGTCCGCCGCTTCCGAACCCATATAGCCGATAATGGCTGTGCTCGTCGCGTCTACTGGCTGCGGCAAACCATCAATAGGAATCGTTTTAGAATCCGCATTGTTATCGCCCACTGCCGTAAAATCGGCCACGCCATCCACTACACCAAAGCGCGTCACGCGCAATTGCGGATTGCTAATGACCCACGAGAGGGTTTGCAATGGAACCGATGCGTTGCGCGTCTTCAGCCGATGCCGCAATGTCGTTGCGTTCGGCTGCCAAATGTAGAACGTATTCAGGTCGTTGTTTGCCGAGTTGATCGGATGCATCGACGACGTGACGACGAAGCTATTATTCGGCGAAACCGAGCTAATCGTCGCATCTTCATTGGTCGAGCTGGCCGCGAAGGTGTGCGCGACTTTCTGAATCGTCCAGTTGCTGCCCGTGAACTCCATGACGCGATACGCGACAACCGTATCCGAGGCGCTCGAAGTCGCGCGCTTCGCGCGCACCACAATTGCGGTACCCGTATCCACGAGGTCGGCGTGGACCGAATAGAGGCCCATGACGTTCGAGTTATGCGTGCCGTAGCCGTAAGCAAAGACGACGCACTTAGTAATATCGCTAATGCCGGTGATGGCGTTCGAATCAACGGTAGATGCACCATTGGCGATATTCATCTTGCCCGCGCCGCGCAGCACGACGGCGTTCGGGCCGTTCGAAGGACCGCGGTACTCTACGAGCCACGTCGCTTGCTGATTGTTGCGCGCGACGCCAGACGTGGCGCCGTCATCCTCGAACCGGACAGTATCGTTGTCAATGAGGGTCGGCAGACCGAAAGTCTTGCTGAGACCGTCGTTCATTGAACCGGTCGTGCGGCCAATGCCCGTCGTCGTGTGCGGGTAGCACGCCGGCAGGAAGAATGCCCGGCTGACATCGTTCACGGCGCACGTCTGATCGTTCGTGCTCTGGCCGGAGGGGATGACGCCGGAAACAAAGCTGACGTTGAAATCGCTCACGCCGGCACCTCCAGCACGATAGCCGCATGGAAGGGCTTGAGCGCCAGAGAGCCCGCCGTGTAATCACGACCGCTATTGAGCGTCGGCGTCTGACCGCGCGTCTTGCGCCCGGTCTTCGGATTCACATAGTTAACGCAGTCGAAGTACTGCCATTTCTTGCCCGCGCGCGGCGCCGGCAATTGCACGGTCACCGCCGCATCTGCGGTCGGCCATACGCCGGCAGTCGGCTGATCCATACGCGCCACAACGATGCCGTTTTGGAACTTCGTCCAATAGAACTGCGCGGCTCCATTCGTATAATCGGGGCTGCGCAAGCTGAAAGTGGCCGTCGTCTCATTCAACGAGCCCATGCTGCGCGTCGCGAGCGGCGGTCCGAGATAGACATCCAGCTCGTCGACATAGAGCGGCTTCTCATGCGACACATTCAAGCAGACCGAGACGCGCTCCACGAGTAAACATGCAACAGTCATGAACCGACCGAAGGTGTAGTCGTCCTGTGTCCACGCAATCGTCGAGCTGCGATCCGGCGCGTCGCCGTTGCCCATGATGAAGGTGCGACCCCACACCGAGTCGCTATCCTTGCCCATCATCTTGTCGGTGATAGCCATGCGGCGATACGCGGTCGTGCACGAGCCGCCGGAGCTAACCGTATAGTTCTTGTTCGCATCCGACGAATGGATACCAAACTGCCGGTCGAATCCCTCGAACAGCACGCCGGACCATTGGCCATAGAAAGGATGTTGATTCAGCGGCTTCGGCGGCGCCCCGAGGAAGGTCGTGTCCTCGTAGTCGAATGCCCAACGCGCCGCATTCGGGATCATGTCCCAATTTGCGCCGAAACGCGCCTTACCGCTCGCGCGGAAATTCAGGAGACCCTGCGCCCAAAAGCGACCGCCAGCCGTCGAAGCCGCACTGTAGTCATCCGGCGTATCGGTGACGCCGTTGCCATCCATATCAATGTCTTTGACACGCGTCGCGCCATTGTTGATATACACCGCTGGCAGACGTGCCTCGGCATTATCGACATAGAGGGCGTTCGGCGAATACGTGTCAAGGAAGTTCGCAGGCGTGCCGGCGTTAAACTGCGTATCAATGCTGCGCCAATAGGCTTGATCGTAGCGCTCGCCGAGATTATTCAGGCCTGAGACGCCCGTCGCCATGTTGCACGACCAATAATTGGTCGTGTCGAAGGCGTCCTCCGTCTGCTGTCCGCCGGTACGGCGCGTATACCAATACGGCTTGCCGTTCGCACCGTTGATCAGATTAGTAACAATCTCCATCGCATTGTTCTGCGGCGTGGTGATTGTTTTTAGGGCCGTACTCGGGATGGTATACATCACGAGATTGCAGCCCGGATAGTTGTTCTTGATGTAATCCAGGCCCGTCGCGCGCAAGCTAAGACGCGCGTTGGTCGGGTAGAACCATTGGAAGACTACGAGGTCCGTCTCGCCGACATAGTCGCGCACAGAGGCATCCAGAATACCGGATGAGATATTCCCGACCGCAACCGAACTACGCATGATCGGATAGTTCGGGAAAATGCTCGTGGTCGGCGACGCGTCGGGCGTCGAAGCCACAACGACGTTCGAAGCGGCAGAGATGTTGACATTCGGCGAGTTGTCGCGCGCCTTCGCGGACACGGAGTAATTCGTGCTCGCGGCCAGACCGGTCAACGTGATGCCGGCGACGCTCGTCGCATCCTGCACTGAGAACGGCTGCGTCTGCTGAAGCGTGCCGCCCGAGGTCTGATAGAAGAAAATGTAATCTTTGACGCCTGTCTGCGCGTCAACGCTCGGGACCGAAACTCGAAAGGTCAGACTGCCCTCATTAGCGGACAGAAATAGGATGACGGGCGCGGTGGGCGGAGTCGTATCGGCCGGCGGCCCGCTGTACCGGTAGTTATCGGTCGGGTCCGGGGCGATGATCCAGGTCTTGCTATTGAGGGTCTTCGTCATGACTGATTGGTGACGCAGACTTGCCCTGTCTGCAGCAGCGGGTATCCGTTGTGATCGAGTTCGCGCGGGTTGAGCGTGGTGACAAGCTCGCCGCGATAGGTGAGGGCAAGGCCCTGGATTTTGCCGACGATGGCGCCGGCCGGATCGATGATCATTGCGCCGTCATGGCGATGCGCGAAGCCGCCGAGGAAGACCACGCGATTGTCCGCCGGCCAGTACGCAACGTAGCGCTCGCCGGTCGCCGAGTTGAACGCCGCGCCACCAATGTAGCTCGCACCGGCTGGTACCGCCGTGGCGTCGTTGAGGAAGTACGTCGGGTAGTAGCCCGTCGGCAATCCGACGGTACGGGATGCTGACTTCCCGGCGAGAACCAGCGTGCCCGGCCCCGGCGTCAGCGTGAGAGGCGTGACAACTTCGATCTTGAGCGATGGCGCATAGCCCGTGAGGACCACGGCGCCCGCCGAGGTCGCCGGCTGGCCGGCGATGATGATCGTGACGCCCGGCTGCTTGCCCGAGAGAGCCAGCGCGCCGGCTTGGCCCTGGACGAACCACGCCTGAAATACGCCCGGCTGCTTGCCGGACAAGGCCAACGCGCCCGCAGAGGGCGTCGCGGCCTGATTCGAGTTGCCTTGCGAGACAGTCGGCTGATACCCGAGGAACGCCAAATTTCCCGGGAAAGGAGGCGGGACGTCGAGCTGCTGCGACGGCTGGAACCCCGCGCCCGTCAATGCGCCTGCCCCGGGCGTAACAATCGTCGGGGTGATCGCAGAAACGCCCGGCTGATAGCCTACGAGGCTCAGGACGCCCGGCGGCGGGGTCGGGGTGCCTAGGGATAGGGACGGCTGCAAGCCCGCCAGAGCCAGCGCGGCGGCGGCCGGCGTAATGCTCGGGCTGTTCGTGCTGCTGACGCTCGCCTGCTTACCGGCGAGCGCCACGGCCGCTGCGGCCGGCGTAATGATGACCGGAACGAGAACCGTCGGCTGCTTGCCGGAGAACGCCAGCGAGCCCTGCGTCGGCGTGATCGAGGTGCCGTTAGTCGGCCAGCCCGTGATGTTCGAGTTGGGCGAGCTATTGACGTTGCCGAGCGCCGTGTCGTCCCACGGCGTGATCGAGGGGCCGCGCTGGTACGCGAAATAGCCAATGTAGCCATCGAGCCCGAAGTAGTAAGTGAAGTCCTGCCGGCGCAATAGCAGCGGCCAGCCGTCTTCAAACTTGAAGCTCGTATAGTTGCAGGTCGTCGGGTCCGTCGTGCTGTTCTTCGTCACGACAGCGTTCGAACCGAGTTTAACCTTCAATACCGCCGTCGCCGGGGTACTGACATCGATGGACGCGGCGACCTGATACCACGTGCTGGTGCTCAGTCCCGTGATTGTGGCACTGAGACCGCTGCCGCCATTATGGTTCGCCTTGACGACGAGGTCGAACGTCGAGCCGCTGTGATTCGTCGTGTAGATCGAGAAGCCGCCATCTTCATTGGCGGTCGAGCAGCTAACGAGTCGCGCGGCACCGTTGTCAACGCTGCGAATGTAGAACGCAACGGCAACGTTGATGTTATCGAGTGACTGCCCGGGAGTCGTGGCGGTTGTAGCCAGCCACGGCATCGCATGGGTATTCTTCGTCTTCGATTCGAGATAGCCCGAACCGCTCCAGTTCCCCGCATTCGGATGCCAAACGTAGTCCGTCGTCTCCGCCATAGCAGGCGCGGTGGCGTCGTCCTGCAGCGTGTACGTGCCGGTCGTAGTGCCGTAGTTCGTGACCGACGTGTCGGACGAACCGCTCGGCTCATTAAAGACTAACAGCCAGTTGGGTTGGGCAACCATCTACGACCTAACTCCAGTACGCTCGGGCGGCATGTTTCATAAAGCTCGTCCCAGCAGGCGATTTGCGCCGCGAGGAGCGAGAGGTCTTTTCCGCGACGCCGCCATGACGCACGGATATCTTCAATCGGCCGGTCAGTTGTCACTACCGGAATGGTCTTCGCTGCTTCGAGAATCGAAGGCATCGCATGCGGCCATAGATGCATGTGAAGAATGCTATCCGGCGTGGCCCGCTGGCGCTCACTAAGGGTCACGGTGTGACGCTTGGGCCAGCCCAGCAGCTCCAGCAGCGCATGCGTGCCGCTGTGCTCGATGGTCGCAACAAGGACCTGCATTACAGGCCCGCCGCGGGCACCTTATAGACGTATAGCGATCCCGAGATGCTCGGCAGATACACCAGCGCGGCCTGCCCGTTGCCCATGTCGCGGATAATTTGAAAGCGCGACGAGGTGAAATTGTTGTTCGAAGGCCGCGCGAAGTCCGATGACGACGGGCCGCCGCTCGGGCTCAATGTCGTCCAAACCGCGGTGCCGCCCGTGTTGATCGCTCCGCTCGTCGTCGGCAGCGCCAGCTTGTAAATCGTGCCGCTGTTGACACGCGGATCACACACGGCGATAGAGTTATTGGCTGCAATGAACTGCGAACCCGTGTCCGCACCGCCGGTCGTCGCGGAACCATAGTAGCCTGTGCCACTCGTCGCGAGCTGCGTGAAGCTGTCGTCCGAGAGCTTCCAGACCCAGATTTTCTGGTCCCAATTCGAGCCAATGACGACGCAGTCCAGCTCTTTGCAGTAGCAGCCCCAATTGGGGAAAATCGTCGGCGAGCCCGGGTTACTGCTCGACGGCACAAAGCTGCTGTTCGAGCTGAATTTCCACCACGCATAACCGGCGGACCCGGAGCCGTTACCCGTGCTGATGATCTTGTGGCGACTCTCGTCCCACCATCCGAGGCCGAAGCCGTGGAAATTATCGTTGCCGCCCGGTCCGCCCAGACGCGTCCACGGATTCGTGCTCGCGTACGGCCAGGGCGTTGACGAGCCCACAAGATCACGGTCGAAAGACCATACCTGCGAAACATTCCCACCCTGCCCCGAGACTGCGGCCGTCATGAACGGCAGCCAGACCTTACCGTCGCCGAATGTGACGATGGAGTTGTGGGTCGCCGTCGGGCGCCCGTCGCCGTAATCGCCATTGGTAGGCGGATTGCTGCCGATAGTCGGCATGCTCGCATTTGGCGTCGGGTCGGAGATGCGATACGCCTGCTGCGAACTCGACTTTACGAGGATTCCGTAAACCTCGTTGCCCGGATAGTCAGCGTGACCGCCGCAGGCGGGGAAGATCAACTCGCCATTGCGTTGATCGACGCACGCGCCGGTCCATGCATCGTTGACCGAATTGATGTTCTCGCCGCCGAGATTCGTCGCGGGCTGCGGCGAGGGCGTCGGCCATGTGCCGACACTGCGCGTGGTCCATGTGCCGTCGCTCTGCGATGTGAACCAGGACGGCGCGCCGCTGCCGCTCGAATTGGAGACACCGACCGCTTTGCCTGCCAGCGCGAGGGCGCCTGCAAGCGGCTGCCGCCCGACAGGCGCAGGCGGCAATGTGCGGTCATAATTGATGTTCCAACCCATACTAGAGGTATACCTGCGGGCAAGAAATGAAGTTGCGACTCGCGATGATTTGCGTGTACTTATGCCAAGTGCTTACAGAGGAATCGACGCGCCCCGTGTCGTACGGAGTCATCCAGAGCGAATTCGGACCGTTCGGATATTTCGGGTCCGGCGATCCGATTGCGAAATCGCGCGAGGCAAAGAGTTGCGTGTACGACGTCTGTCCGTATCGCGCGACGTACAGGTCCATCTGATTGCCAGTCGTACCGCCCGGATTCGCGTATCGAACGCGATACATGACGGTGAACCATTCGCCGACCGGCCATTGCCAGCAATGCGGCAGTCCGGCGCCCAACTCGCTATATAAGCAGAGCTGATTGCCCGCGGGCTGCAAAAACAAGTCCCCACCGCCGCCATTCGGCTCCCATAACGGCGGTGTCCCATTGCCCGTCTCGAAATAGGGGCTCGGAATCTGCCAATTGTAGGTCGAGATGACGAATTCATCATTTGTATGCGAGTTAGAATTCGCGATACCGCCTGTGATATCCAGGCCGCCCATGATGAAAATCTTGAAGCCGCCGCCGCCATTGGACGGTACGAGCCGATTCGGGCCTAGCTTGATCCGAAATTGAACATACAAGTCAGAGCTGCCGATGCCGCTCGTGTTTGTCGCGTTCCATGTCGAGTCGAGCTTGAAAATCCAAGCCGGCGTGCCGCTGGAGGCGGCCGGCACGTCGGTCTTGAGGCAGGCAGTGCCGGTCAGGAACTCGGTCGTGTCTCGCGACACGTCACCCTGACTACTGTTCGGGAAGATGCCCGCATTGAAAGTGGCCGCGTTACGGAAGTCCTCCGCATTCATGACCCCCGTTGCCGTGGACCGGTTGAGCCAGTCCTGCTCCAGAGAGGCGGCCCCGCCCGGTGAAAGAGCGGGGTTCATGCGAATGTTCCAGGCCACGCGCTTAGGTCAGCGTGAAGACGCCGGAGGCGTTCGGCGTGATCGTCAGCGTATTGCCATTGGCAATCGTGAACGCCGCCGTGGACAGCGTGACGTAACAGAGCAGCTTACCCGCGCCGGCACCCGTCGAGTTCCGAATCAGCGCGTATTTGATGTTGTTGAGCGCCGAACCGGAAGCCGTGAAGACGAGGCCAATGGTCGAGTAAGTGAACTGATACGACTTCGCCGAAGCGCCTACTGTCCATTTCGCCGTCGCCGGCACGAGATTGCGGCCGTTGGCAGCGTAGCCGCCGCGCGCCGAAATCTCACCGGGGATGGACGCAGCGGTCGAGCGCGTCGAGAGAACGAGAATTGCAGCCGACGCCGAAGCGCGGTGCAATTGCATTTTGAACACGCCAGCGCCGAGAGTAATCGTGCCGTTGCCGATATACTTCTTCGCCTTCGCGTAGATTTTCCACGTGCCTGCAGCCATTTTCTAGTTATTCTCCGAAAGGAAGGGATGCGCTCACTTTAAGAACGAATCCTGTTCGTCCGCGAGCGCTGCGCCGGTCGTCAGGATGTGGGAAATGAGGCCATCACCATAGACCTCCAACTCAATCTCGCTGCCGAGGAATTTGACGAGGTCCTGAAATTCTTGGGCCTGGGAAATCATCCAGGGATGGCACATGAATTGCCGTCCACTGACGTTCACAGGAATCACCGCTTGATTGTCATTCTCGGGCTGTGCGTACGCGTGATGGTGGCGCACTTCTTCGCCCGCATCGGGCTCACTCAGGCAGGAATCGAAGCCGAAAAGGTGGAATTTCTTGAAGCCCAGCATGCGCAGGAGTGGGATCGCACGCAGCATGACGGTTGAGCCGCCCGGCACTTGATACCACACGGAGCGTTCCGCATTCACAATCTCGCGGATCGACTCCATGCCGGTGTGCCATAGGAAAGTGCGATCCTTCGGCAGGTCGCGCAGCAATTCCGGGTGGCACTGGGAGCTGATCAGGTATTTGCAGTCGGGTACAACCGGCTGCACAAATCGCTTGTTGAATTCGCGCGAGTCCACGACGACGGTCGCGGAGGGCGTGAGACCGTGCTCCAGCGCCCAGTTATACGTGCCGTTTAGCGTGACGAGCTTTTTCCCTTCCGCTCGCATCTGCATGATGGTCGCCTCGCAGATTGCGAGACTTGGGCCGCCACCGAGGATCATGACCTCCATATCATTCGTCTCGTACGGGCGGACTTCTTGCCAGTTTGCCCGCAGATTCTTGACGACGTTCTGCACGAGCTGCTTCTCGTCGTTGTTCAATACGCCGTGCTTGACAACTTCGGTGCCCGCTTGCCACGCCGTGACGTAGAACAGCGCCGAGTGCGTCAGGTCCTTAGACCAGTGAACCACGCAGCCGAGGTCTTGGAATTTCTTCAGCCACCAATCATGGGGCTTGACGGTCAGATGCAGCGGCGCGCCGATAAGTTTGCCGCAAACATCATCGACGCAGCTAATCTGAAAGAAGACATGCTGCGCGGCACGCAGCACATTCATCAGCACCGTATCGACATCGTCCGGCGGAATGTGCTCCATCACGTCGGTGCAATAGCCGTATTCCGCCGAGAAGGGCACTTCCTTCATGAGGTCGTGCTGCACGAAGCTCATGCGCTCAGGCTGGCTCTGCGTGGCATTGCGGACATCTTCGTCGAGGCAATTTGCCGCAAAATCCAGCATCTTGACGCGCAGCCCGCCAAAGAATGCGAGGCTCAGTGCGCCACGACCCGTACCGGCACCGAAATCAATGACCTCAGCGTCGTGGCGCGGCTTGGCGATTTGCAAAAAGAGCTGCGCAACGTCCTCGCCGGGTGCAACCTGCCGGTACTGCGGGAATTCCCACATTTTCTGGTACTTCTCCTGCTCGGAGAGTACTGGCTTGTGCAGCGTACACGGCTTCATCGGATCGCAACTACACGTCACGCCCGGCTGACTGCACATCTTCGCCGCTGCCTCTTCGGCCTTGCGCGCGGCCTTCGCCGCCACATGCGCGTCCCACCGACCCGCGGCGCGCAACTCGGCCTCGCTTTCGGCAGCCGACTGCACTTTCACGCCGGGCTGAAAGCCTTCATAGCCCACGACATCATCTTGCACTAGGAGTTTTCCTTAGCGTTTCTTGGGTACAGCAGGCTTCGCGGTGGCTAGTTTTTCTTTGCTCTTATTGGTCGCGGCGCTTACGCGCTCTGCCGATTTGATTTTCGCGTTGGTCTGCGACTCAGTGGACGCAGCCTTAACCGCGGTCTGGTGATCAGCCGCCTCGATATTCGCGGCGGTCTGGCGGTCGCTCGATTCGATCTTGGCTGCGGTCTGCAAGTTGGCAGCCTGAGTTTTCTGCGTCGCGAGACGTTCCGTCGAGTCGCGATCCGCAGCAGCATTAGCATTGTCGTTCAGCATTTGCTGCTGACCCATGCGCTCCTCGGTTTGCAGGCCGGCGATATCGGTCTGCTGCTGCATTTCACCGAGCCGCATCTTGATCGCAGCGTCGAAGCGAGCCTCCATGTCGGCGATAGCCAGCTCATGCTGCCGCTGCCGTTCGGCCTCGGCTGCTTCGAATTGGCGCTGCCGTTCGGCGTCCTGCGCTTCGTACTGCGCCTTCATGGCGTCGAGCTGCTGGCCCTTCTCGTCGGCTTGAGCCTTCGCCTGCGCCAGCATGAGTTTCGTCTGATTCGTCTCGGTCGTGCGCTTCGCGGCGCCCTCTTCCTTGATTTGTGCGACCTGCACGGAATTGTCTTGCGGCGCTGCCTGCGGTTGCGGAGGCGGCTGCTTAATTTCGTCAATCGCGTCCTCAACGGCTTCGCCCATGCGCATACCGCGCGCTACGCGCGTTGCGATGGTCTTGAAGACATCGACCGACAGCAGGCCCATCTGAATGGCCGGCGCAAATGTGGATGCCAGCGTTGCAATCGCCTGCACGGATTGCATCATAGCTTCCGTGTCGCGATTGATCGTCTCGGCAATCGTGCTATCTGTCTCGATATCAATGCGATATTGACGCATCTCATCGGACTGCAGAAGCTGCATGACATCTTTCCATGTCGGGAGCTTCAAAATGTCCTGTGCCTTGGACATCTCAGCCGGATCAGGCGGCTGTTGCGTCTGCTGTGCCTCTGCCTGCATCTCCGCAAGCATCTGCTGCACTTTGGCCTTGTCCTCGTCCGTCGGAAGCTGCACACCGGTCATCGATGCGAGCGTCTCGGCGTCGAAATGTTCGGCGAAAATCTCGGCTTTGAGCCGCAGGATATCTCGCACGAACCGTTGCACGTCGCGCTGTACGCGCTGGAGCCGCAACGAGCCAAATTGTGTCTTGCGATCCGTGGCGGTGGCGGTTTCGTGCGGATTCGCCACGCCGCGCTGAATGTCGGAAATGCCCGTCAGCTCGTAGATCGACTGAATGATGCGGTCGCGAGCTTCAATCAGGCCCTGAAGAACCTGAATGAGCTTGTCAATCGGCATGATCCAGATAGCCTTGTCCAAACCGCCGAGGTTCTGCACCTGCGAAGCGTTTTGAATCGGGATCATGTCCTGATCCTCGGCCTGCAGAATCTGCGGGACTTCCGACAAGCTCGCATCGTACGCGCCGCGCACTTTCAGCGCGTTGACGATCTTGTTGATGCGATAGGTGACGCGATTCAGCTCATGCGCTTGCTGCTCGTACTTCCGATACGGAATATGAGGAACGAGCGTCGTCGTGTCTTCAATTGCGTACAGCGGCGGCGGCATCGGGAAGAACCCGACGAGCTTCAGCGGGTCCTCTTTCGTGTCCAGCGGACCGGCATCAAAGCCGTGCGAGACGAAAAGGACCTGTCGCTTGCTGCGATCCCAGATTTCCCAGACTTCGCAGACCTGCCAGAGCGTCTTGATGTCATCCTTGAAGGTCTTCGCGACGGTGCTCGTGGGCTCCGTCAGCGTGCAGGCGTCGGCCTTTTCCTTGCCGAACATCTCAACGAGTTCATCATAGTGAAATTCGTGCCGGAATGCGACCCAGGGTACATCACGCCATTCCTTTGCGGCGCCATGACGAAAGTCATCCCATTGGACGTGCGCGCAGGGCGCCTTCTCGTCGGCGACTTGCTCGTAGTCGTCTGCGTCGCTCTCGGCGTCCTCACTTTTTTCGGAAACAACGGTCGGCAGGTATTTCACCCGCACTAGACCGCGGCCGACAATCTCGGTATCGAGCACAACCGCACGCATTTCTGCGTCGAAGTCGTAATCGTCGATGGAGAACGCCAGTGCGCGCTCAATGACCTTCGAGCCGACCTTACCGACCGGATCGGCATCGCGGAAGCGCCGACGCACATCGGGGCGCGGCGTCGAATTGTAAATGGCCGGCCGCAGCGTCTCGACGTTGCTCCAGAAAATGTTGAAGGTGTTGTCAGCCGCTTTCTTCGACTGATACAGCTCCCAGCACTTCTGCGCATCCTCGCGCCACGGTTGCTCAATCTCATCCGCAAGCTGCAATTCCGAAAGCCAACGCCGCAAGATGCCGGTCGCCGATTGCTCGACTTCCGAAATCGTCTTGAACGTATTGGTTGCGTCGGCTTCTGCCAAGGAATTTGCTCTTATTGTTTGGCTGACACGGGAGGGCTCGAACCTCCGACCATTCCGTTAACAGCGGAGCGCTCTACCGGACTGAGCTACGCGTCAAAAGTGGCGACCCCGGCGGGAATTCAACCCGCGACCCTCCGCTAGACAGGCGGATGCTCTACCATTGAGCTACGGAGCCGTGAAAATGAGCGGATTGTCTCGGTCTGGACATGCCCAGCGAGACTGAGGGCTAACCCGCGAATACCCCTCACCCTTACGATTTATCCGGCGTAGCGTGGCTGGCCATGTCACAGCCCTTTGGACTCACTCGCACCGGCCTTACGATTCGGGCGTTCAACGATTTTCTCTGGCGCGGCGGGCGCGCGTACGCTGCGATACGATGTCTGCGAAGGTCGGAGCACCCTGAAACGTTGTTCCCTTGTTCCAAGTCGGGGCCGGCGGAGTCGCCTGCCCAGGACGCGCCCAGGGGCGCGACATACACGCGTACCGCGTTTCGTCGCCGGCATGATCTTCACCGGTCGTATCGACATCCTCGACAGCATTGGCGGCCTTCCCGCGATCATGCTGCAGCATTGGTAGCGTACGAATCGTGTCTCCGCAGAGCCGGCTGAAGTAGAGCATCGGGTCTCCCTCGATGTCGCCCTTCAGGCGCTGCCGCAGTTGATCCCAGCCGGCCTTGCGATTGTTATCGCCACGCTGGAAATATACTTTCCGCTTCGCCATGCGCTCGGCGATGCTCGGGCCGCCGTCAATCTTGAACGCGCTCGGGTCGATGACGGACATATCCATCTTCTCGCCCTTATCCTCGCGCGCCAGAATGCCGTCTGCCACCTCTTCGGCGGTGAGCTTCAGTCCGACGTTGGCCTCATCCTCGCGCATGCCGTACCATTCTCGGTACTTGACGAGCGCGCCGCGCGGAAACCATTTCTCACCGGCTGCATTCGGGTACTCCACGATGCTGCCATCCGCAACGGCGTACCAGCCGACACTGAAGGGAGCCGACGAGCCCCAGTCCATCGACCGGAAGCGCGTCCAGCCCTTTGGAATCGGGAACGGCTCAATGATGTGCCGTTGGGCGTCGAACTCGGGATAAAAGGCGCCTGCGATGACGTTCCAGTCGCCCGCGAGGTACATCTTGACCAACGCCTCGCTGCCGAGGCCACGCAGGCGCGCGATATACTCGGGATCGTTCGCAAGGAGAATCTTGTTGTCGGTGACACTCGAACGGATGAACATCCGCTGACCGCCAGCGCTATCCGAGGGCAGGAGCACATCGCCAAGCGGGAACTTGTCGATGGCAAAGTACTTCTTGATCCAGCCGTGGCCGACGCCACCCGGGTTGCCTGTGCCGCGAATGCGCTTGTTCGGGATAGCCTGCGCACCGTTGCGCAAGCGCGTCTTCATCTGCCGGTAGAGATTGGGAGTCGGCCATTGCGGCATCTCGTCCCAGCCAATCCATTGATATTGGTGACCCTGATACTCCATCCAGGCGTCTTCGTCATCGGCGTGTCGAAACTTTAGTGTAGCACCGTTGGGCCACTTCCAGAGATGGTTGCCGATGGTGAACTCCGCACCGTTGAACCAAGCGGGGTAAATCTGCTTGGAGCGGGCGACGAGTTCTTCCAACTGCGGATAGCTGCGCCGAAATAGAATCCCAGTCCAATTAGCGCCATACCGCGCCACATCCTGCGCATAATCGCCGAGTAAGAAATCTGACTTACCTCCGCCGACGGCGCCGCCGAAGAAAAGCTCGGGCACCATGTGGCACTGAATGGCCTTCAACTGCGGGCCGGGTTGCGCGCGCCACGGCACGCTCTCGAATTCGCTCACGCGGCCTCGCGGACGATTTTGTCGGCGAGATGCCAGAGGTCCGGATGTCCATCGCCCAAGGCATCATCGAGCAGCCGGCGCTTCTCGGCAAGATACGTCACCGCGAAATCGGGATCATACTTGCGGATGCTCTTGGAATTATCGATGAGGTCGGCGAGCTTGATCGTCTTGATTTCACGCGGCTGGGCGGCGAGGCGCATGCGCTCGCGCTCTTTGCGCTCAAGGCGATTCAGCCGAGGATACGCGTGCGGTGTATAGAGGTCGGTCAGGCCGACGACGTAGCTCGCCACGGTGATGCCGAAGTCCCGGCGAACGTCATCGGCGTTGGCCATTGTGTCTTCGATGACATCGTGTAGCCATGCCGCTGCGATCATCTCATCCGTGCCGCCGTGCAAAGTCACGAGGTGCGCAACAGCCTCCGGATGCCGCCAATACGGCTCGGAGGTATACTTGCGCACTTGATCGCCGTGCCACTTGATCGCGGCAAGGCGTGCTCGCTTGATGAGGTTACTCACCGGGACGGATAGATTGCGTGGCCGTGAAAGAGAACGTTCGGAATGCCCTTATCGAGCAGCTTGCGATTTGTCCACCGCCTTTCTGGCGGCAGATAGTTCACGACCTCGGCATACTGCTGAATCGTGACCGCTGTCCCGGTTTCCTGATTTGGTAGCGTCGAACGCAGCCGCAAAGCGAGCCGGCGCACACTCTTCGGCGGCAATTTCATCGGCCCCAGCCGAAGAATCGCAGCAGGAGCCAAAACCACAAGCCGAGAATCGCGACGATGACGATGTACGCTGCAGCCATCCAGGCAAGCAGCTCGCCGAAGAACTTCAGCAGGATCATCGCAGCAGCGACACGGCAGCACTCACGACCGCGCCGCCAATGATCAGCACAATCGTGCACACGAGGCCGAGAATTAGGCAGGCGCCGAACACCGGCAAGAGCGTCTCGAACACGAACGTGCAATACCGGTCGAGCAGGCCATTTTCCTTCACGGGAACCTTACCGGAGGATCAGGGATCGCGAGCATAAGCAAACCGAGGGCGATCACCACGAGGCAGAGAGCGCTCATCGGGTGATGTGCTTCACGGCCCACATGACCGCTTGCTCCATGTTGGTCGCCGCGAGCGACAGCTCACGACTCGCGCCGAGTTGCTTCAGGTACTCGACGAAGTCGAGGCCCTTATCCTTGATCGCCTTCATGGCGAGCTTGTCGGTCTCCGACAGCACGCGGTACTCGTGGCGCATCACGTTGTTGACGGTGCGCTCGTCTGAAGTCGAATCGATCATGGATGCTCCAGCCGGTTGCGGCGTGAGGTGAAATGGTTGCGGGGGCAGGAGTTGCACCTGCGATATCCGGCTTATGAGGCCGGAGCCTTAACTGCCTTGGCGACCCCGCCAGAATGCAGCCCGTCTTCCCCGACGGGCAGGGCCTGCAGCGGTGGCCGGAATGACCGGGCGGCACGGATGCCGCAGGATTTCTTGGTGGACCCGTCGGGAGTCGAACCCGCAGAACCTCCTTGCAAGGGAGGCGCGTCGCCCGCGACACAAGCCCGAATGAGACACGGCCGTTATCCTTGCCATCTAGACGACGCCGAGTGCTACCACGGCGGTGGGCTTCGATCCCACGTCTCCGGCCTCTTAGGAATGCGCCCGCCAGTGTCTGCACTCACCGGGAGGTCTCGCCTTGTCGGGAGCCCGAGACCCGAGGGCCATGCCTCGGGGCGCGTATCAAACGAGCTGCGTCCTACCGCTAGACGACCGGAACGGCGGAGGTCCCGGGCGGGATTCGAACCCGCGTTTCAGCTCTCTTCCGAATGGGTGCGTCCTCATACCTTAGACGACGGCCGGCTAAGCCGACCGGCGGGCGTTGACCCCGCATTTCACCCTGTACGGTGGCCGCTCCCGCCTTCGGGGCAAGGAGGGCCGAATTCAGCCACGGCTTTATTTCCCACCCTGCGGTGAGACCGGCCCGAAGGCACGGCGGGCGCCGCGAACCGCGGTCCTGATTGTTGACGGGGTCAGGCGAGCCCCGATGCACTCAGGGCGTTTCGAGGTGCGTTGAACACCGCGGGCACGTCGCAGCCCAATCCGTGTCGCCGGAACAACTCGTCGCCCCGGATCAGGGCGGCTCGCTGTAACGCCGCGTGGCTTGCGGGGCCTTTTACGTTTATCGGTGAAGCCCAAACGCACGGTACCCGGTTTCCCGGGAAAATGGGTCGGCCTCTCACCGACTGGGACGCGTCACATCTCTGGGCCTTTTGATCGGTTAAGCCCAAACGCACGGTACCCGGTTTCCCGGGAAAGCGAGCAGGGAGGCTACCGGGCGGACCCGCCAAGGAACGCCCGACGCAGGTCGGGGACGTTGGCGCGGCGCCCGACCTACCCGCGCAATCAGCGCAGGTGCCTATTCGAAAAAGCTCTGGAATTTCAAAATTTTACAGGGGATTCGGTCTCCCGAGCAGCGTCTCTTGCACCGACGCCCGGTAGGGCTCGTGAGACCGGATTCCGTGTAAAAATTTTCCAGGGATCACGGGTCCCCTGACCGCGCGCACTTCGAAGCTCTCGGACTGCCATCAGCCGTCGGCCGGGGAGACGTGATCCCTGGAAAATTGTAAAATTTTCAGAACTCGGCTGCTTGCGTATACGTACGCGCGCCGCGTTCCACCGGCCACCCGGATTCGGGATCGAGGGGGCGTGGCCGTCCGCGTTAACGAGGGGACCCATCGGGCGTTAACGGATGACCGTCTAGCGGTCGCGCGTGACCATTGCGTGGTCGTTCGGGCTAGTGCGCATAATCCCCATTATGTTACCTGCCCTTGCAAATCAACGACTTAGGACCGTATTCCCGGCTGTGGCGAGCGCGCGTCAGAAGTCCGCATCGGTTTCTGACGGGACTGGCACGGTTTTCGCCGGCCTCGCGGGCTGGGTCTCGACCCCCACCGGGAAGGCCTCTAAAACCGCCGGAGAAGCTCCTAGCGCCGGGATCGCGTCTGGCCGGTCCTCGACTACCACCCTCATGGGCATCGCCTCATAAGCCGCCAGAATCGTCGTACGCGTCTCCGCCGGGATGATCTTCCCGAGCAGGCCCAGGAACACGTCTGGCCGCTTCCGGGCGACCCGGAGCAGGTAATCCTGGCCTCCGGCGGCGCGGAAAGCGCCCTCGATGGCGTCCTTGATCGACTGGCTGAGCCGATTCGGGCCTCGGGGCTTACGGTTACCCGCTTTGTCGGACCCCGGTAATTTCGCCTTAGCCGGAGCTGACAAAGCGCTTTTCTTTCAAAATCATGGGCTTACGATATCAGGTAACCTGAGACTGGGTCGTCCGCGGCCCCTGACAGGCGCCCTAACCGCCTGATTCGTAAGCCATTTCCCGGGAATATCGGCCGCCCGGATCACCGGGCAGCCTCACGCCGCCGTTGCGTCGTGCGCGGTCGGGCGAAAATCATCGGGGCTCACACAGGTATCGCCGGATTTTCCCAACCGTCTCACCCAATTTTGCTGGGTTCACCCCTCACGCGGTGGCCAATCGGGTATAAATCCCTACGGGATTTATATACCCCCGACTGGCCAAGCCGACGCGAGATAGGGGCGCCCGACCGGCAATGGCCGATGAAGTGGCCAGTCACCGGCCAGCGCTAACTCCATGATTCTCATCAGGAAATCGACAAATGGCCGGTGAAGTGGCCAGTCACCGGCCACAATTTTGTCGGCTATATCCAGCGCGCACAAGTGCTTGATTTCCTTAGAGAGGCCTCGGCGAGCGGTTGCCCAGTCACTTGCCCTTGATTTCATTGACATTTTTCCTTGCGATCCCGCGCTCACAATCGTATGCGATGACCACTAGGTGGACAACACACGTAAGCTCTTGATTCTCTTACGTGGGCGGTGTGGCCGGTCGACTGGCCAGTCACCGGCCACCGACCGGCCAAATGAGGCGCGGCGAGCGCGTCACGGATAGCCAAAATGCCACTTTAATGAAGCGGATCAACCATTTGTGCGCGCTGGATATAGCCTACAGAAAACTGGCCGGTCACCGGCCACCCGACCGTTTTTGGCCGTCGCGCCACATTGCAGCATTTGTCCACGGTGTGGTCGCCTTGCGCGATTGCAGTTGCACCCTTGCAGGCGACAGGGATACCGTCCGCCCCCGTACCGACGCGGTCGGACAACCATACCGGAGGGTCTCCAAATGAACAAAGACGACTTCATCGACTACGTGCTCCTCGCCATCGGCCTCCTCGGGATCGTCGCCATTTTCGCGGTGACCCTCTACGCGCTGGCGCACTAAAAGAGGGCACGATCATGCGTAACCGTTACATGATCCGGGTGTTCCAAGGCCCAAAGAAGCTCGCGGAATTCGAGCAGACAATGGACCCGGAGCACGTCGAGCGCCGCACCCGAGAGCTGCAGGGCCGCTTCGGGACAACCGACGTGAGCTTCGAGCTGCTCGATTCCGATGCGGTTGAAGGGATCAAGGTCGGGCCGTACGAGGTCTGTAAGGTGGGCTTCGGCTCGAAGGCCTGGATGATCCGCGGCGCGGATTTGCGGGGCGGGATCATGCAGCCCTCCAAAGCAGCGGCCATCGAGGAGGCCAAGCGCCTCCACACGGGAGGGCGCCGTGGTTAGATCGATCTACGATTCCATTGTCGAGCTGACCGGGCCTGACCTCATGATTCGGTGCGCGCGTATCGGCAATCCGCAAGCCGCGGACGCCTATGCGACGGCCGATTTGGCCGCCGGAGAGGCCGTTATAGCGGCACTGCGGGCCGGGAGCTGCCGTGACACGGTTCGGGCGGACATTGCCGCCGCACGGGCCTCTGCGCGCCTGCGCTGGTTCGTCTCCGACGGCAGCACTGACCTTGAGATTGAGACCGTCGGGGAGCCGGACTGGGATTCCCGTTTCGAGGCCCTGGACCTTGAGAGCGGCGAGCGCATCTGGGTCAATGGCTGGCTGATGACCGACCGCGAGGAGCTGCCATGATGGCCAAGCAACTGCAATATCGAATCCGGCCTGCTATCGGTGAACCGCAAACCGCGTGGCAGATTGACGACACAGCGCGCGTGATACGCAAAGAGTGGCAGGAGCGGTTGAACGCTCGCAAGTATGCCGGCGAGGTGGAGTATCGCGTCGTCGAGGTGTCAGCCGCTGCACTCAAGAAAGTGCGTGCCTAGCACGGGAGGGCAACATGGGGAGACCGCGGGAATCGGGAATCTACACGGCGCGCGAGCCGCGGTGCCTGCCTAAGAGGCGGCACCGTTGGAAGAGTCCGCGCGTCGTGTTCGGCGATGGAGACCTCTGGAACGAAGCAGGGCACGTGCTGCAACGGGAATGTTGCGCCAATTGCGGCTGGTACAAGTTCACGGAGTCCGACGACTCAGTCCTCTATCACGAGCCAGACAAGCGCTCTCTTGCCTGGATCAAATCGCAACCGAACACGAGGAAAGACGACATGGAACAGACACTGCAAGAAATCGCGCTGAATTTTATCAAGCGCGTCGAATATTCCACGCCCGGTGAGCTGGAGCACCTCTATATCATGCTGCGCACCTACGAGCATGACGTCGGACGGAAGTCCTCAATGCGGCATTTTGCGGCGAAGCTGAAGGGCATCCTGCCCTTCCAGACAGAGGCCGTCTTGCTGGGTCTGAATCATTACAAACCGACGTGAGGGGCACTGTCGTGAAACAGAAATCCGGTATCCAGGGCTCAGGGATCACGGTCTCAACTCGCCTGAGCTTCCAGCAACAGTGCGATGTGCGCGCGGGCCTGCTCTGCCTCGCTCAGTCCATTCACAAGGTCGCGAAGCATTGGCCAGCCGCGGAATGGGTAGTGCGCATGATGCAGTTGCGCGATTTGGAGCGGCAACTCTTCGGCGCGGCTCCCACAATGCATGCATTCATGGAACTGGAACAGCGGCGGAACTTTCCCGGGAAAGCCAAATCCACTACGCGGTCATCCTGATAATTGACAGTTGCAAGCTGATACGCGGGACCTTAGAGTCACGCCACACCGCAAACGCGGTAAGGGTCGCCGGCCCCGAGTCCGGCAACGATGGAGATACTGATCATGGCAACTCTGATGAAAGCTTCGCACCAGTGGGCCACGCGCCCGGCCGACGAGCGTTTCACTTCGCTGATTGCGCTCAATGACCACGTTCAACACGAGCATCAATTCAGCCGGGCGAAGTGCGTCAGCTCGCGCGCCGTCAAAGCCTGTCCGGCCATCCTGAACGAGACCGGCACGCCCTACGACACCGCAGGGCTTCAGGTCCTGGGACCGAACGGCGACGCGGTCAATCTCACGCACTGGAGCTTCTCGCAGCTCGCCCAGCGGGCCGGTGCCCCGGCGGGCTATCTGCGGGACCTGCCCTCCCCGCTCGCCGCGGACTGCGTGAACTTCGGCTTGCAGACGCGCAACGTGGAAGACCTCGGGGTCCTCCTCTACAAGAATGGCGGTGACCCGTTCCTGCGCGCGGTGACCGGCCCGAATTACGGGCGCGTGTGGAACTCGACGATCACGCAGGCGCTCGTCAATCGCTTCGGCGATGGCATTACGGGCGACTTCCGGGTGCCCGGTGAGTTTGGCAAGCAGGTGGCGGTCACCAAGGCCAACACGACGCTCTACGCGAGCGACAGAGACATGTTCGTGTTCCTGGCGGATGAAACCCACCGCATCGAGATTCCGAACCGCCGCAACGGCAAGAAGGGCTCACTCGCACGCGGCTTTTTCATCTGGAATTCCGAGGTCGGCAGCACCTCACTCGGTATTGCCATGTTCCTGTTCGATTACGTGTGCGGCAACCGCATCGTCTGGGGTGCGGAACAGATTGCGGAGCTGCGCGTGCGCCACACGGTCTCCGCTCCGGCCCGCTGGATCGCGCAGTGCATCCCGGCCATCGAGCGCGTATCGCAGTCGGCAACCGAGGGTGTGGTCAAGACGATCACGCAGGCGCAGCTTACGAAGATTGCGAGCGGCACGGATGAGCTGGAGCGCGAGAAAGCGGTCAGTAAGTTCCTGGCTGAGCGCTTCAGCAATTCTCAGGTGTCTTTCATCAAGGCCGCGCACATGGCCGAGGAGGAGCGTCCTATCGAGTCCATCTGGGACGCGGTGACAGGGATCACGGCTTATGCGAAGACGGTTGAGTATCAGGACGAGCGCGTGAAGCTGGAGCGCGAAGCGGGCAAGCTCCTGCAGAAGGTCGGCAAGTAACAACGGAGGGCGAGGCGTATCGATTGCGGTACGCCTCGCCTGGGAGACCTGCGATGAAAGTCGAAGTCCTATTGAGCGCTGAAGAAGATGTCATCGTGGAATTAGAAGTCACGCGGGAGGAATGCGCCGCATTGCTGCGGCTAGCGGAGGGTTTGCGGCAGAAACGCAGTTGTTACGCGCCGACCATGTCGGTAACGCCTGCCGTCATGGAGCGTGGCAATTGCCCCCTCTGCGGCCAGAAGCGCAATCCGCGGTTTGAGGTCTGTTCGTGCATCGAGCCGAACGCGTTGCCCTTTTTCCCGGGAAACGGAGTCTGAGCCATGACAGATGACTTTGCGGATCATGCGCCCCCGGGCGTGCCCGTCGACAATGCTAAGCTCATTACGAGCGCGTTACGCGAGGCCTCGATTGGGCGGTACCAGTTGGCAAGATTTCTCTTGGCGACGGGCAAGCAAGGGCCAGTTGGCCAAACCGGTTACGCCGTCTTGCGCGAAGCAACCGCAATGACTGCACTGTGCGATGCCATCGAATCGGCTGGGCTCAATGAAGCCCTGCGCCGCACCTACTGAAGGAGAGATGACATGTCGAAGGCAATCTTGACGCGTTACTTTCCGGCCACCGCTTTGCGCGGTGCCCGCATCAGGGCTATCGAGCCCGATGGCAAGCACTATAGCGAGCCCTACGATGCGGGCTTGACGGATATGGAGGCGCACTTTCGCGTGGCGCGGGAGTTCCATAGGCGCCTGGGCTGGCCCGGGCGCATCGTCGGATGTGGCTGGATCAAAGGCGGCGCGGTCTTTACCTTCGAAGCTCCGCCCGTGCTCGTCGACTATATCGGCTACGACGGTCAGCCGATTAGAGACGGCCAACGCGTGCAGGTGCATGCCACGGCGGACTTGAAATCGAGCGTGCGCACGGGCTTTGTCATGCGCCTGTCGATGCGGGCCGGCGGTCAGGTCGTTCATGTCATGATGGACGATTCCAAGCTCGGCGCATGCCGCTTCAAGCCCAACTTACTCAAGGCTCTACAGCAATAGGGAGGCAATTCGCGCGCCACCGCTGCGACGACTCCAGCGCGCGAAACCTCCCGGGAGGGATTTCATGCTCACTCGACAAGATAAAGAATGGCACGCCGCATATGAGGGCGGCTCGATCCGCGCCCGCGCGATCATCGATCAGGCCTTTGCCGAGGTCCTAGCCGCGTTCCGCGTGGCCGGCGTCACGGCAGGCACTGCCGATACTGCCGAGGCGCTCGTGGCGCAGCTCACGCGGTATTACGTCGATTCTGGCAACGACCTGCAGGCTTTCAAAACGGCCGAGGAAATCCGCGCCGAGTTCACGACGGATCACAAGGGCGAGGCCGCCGGCCGCCCCGGCTGGACGCGCGTCTTGCGGCGCGGAATACCTATTTTCTACGGATCGCAAGAGGAGGCCGAGACATACATCGCCCGCCGGGTGCGACGCGAGGCGCCGTTATGACCTCTCTGCGAATTCCGCATTTCCGTACCAAGCCCGGTGAGAGTTACGACTCCGCCCGCGCTCGCTGGCAGACGCGCATGAATGAATATCAGGACGCCGTGGTCATGAATGATTGCGCCGCGCACAGCACAGGCTTTTGCAAGCGGCGCCATCACATCTATTGGGCCTTTCATGGCATGACAGCAATGGAAGCCGCGCAGGTGCTCGCGGAGGACGAACATGAGTGAGACGCTAATCGCCAATATCAGCGCCTGTCCGTACCTCAGTGCCGAGCTGCATGTGGGGACGGTCGTAAGCCTCCTCCAATCTCGGGAGCGCTATACGGCCACGGAATGGCGTCAGAAGGCCCGCGTGATCCTGGGCGAAGTCTTGCACGCCACCCGTGCATTGAAGCGGGCGCACAACCCACCGCTGCTGCGCACGGTCACCCGCGTGAGTCCCGCGGTGTGGGTTCCCGGTTGGCCGAACATCGACACGGTCATGTGCAATGTCGTGGCCGCACGCTTCCAGCGGTTAGAGCGCGAGCTTCGAAGCCTGCGCCGCCGTGCCCCACTCTACGGAGTCAGACTATGAAACCCGAGCACGATTCCTTGACTGTCATCCTGTCCGCCCTAGGGGCCGTCCTCATTGCCATTCTCATGGGCGTCTTGCTCGCCTTGATGGCAGGACCGGCGTGCGCAAGCGGCGCACCGACCGCAGACGAGAAGCTGCAGCGCATTTTTTGCGAAGCGGATGCAGGGCTCGCCGCAACCAACGCTCAAGTCGAAGCCGCCGGCCAATGGGCAGCGGCGCAGTCGACGCGCACGCAGGTTTACGTTTGCCCGAATGTGATCATTGCGGAATCAAATTCCCGCTAGGTCGCGAGAAGATTTTCCGGCGGGGTACCCGTCATACTTCGAAAGAGAGAGACATATGGCTGAGAATGTGCAACCGACAGTGATCTTTTGTCGTTTCCGCTGCGGGCGAGTAGTCACGCCTCCCAAACGCAAGACGAAGCGCAACGGCAAGCGCCCGCGAATGAAAACTGTCTGCGACATTTGTCGCGACAATATGAGTGGCTGGGCGCGCAAGGGCACGCAACGCGCTGCGCGCTACGGTGCACAGCTCCTCGTACGCTCCAACCGCATGAGTCACGTGGTGGATGAGGAGACCATAAACCGCTACATCGAACGCGAGGAAAAGCGCGCCCAGAAGGGGGCCACATGAAACGCACAGTGCTCGATCTACAGAAGGACGCGTACCCCGAGGAGAACGCGCCCGGGTTGCGGCAGTATCAACGCGACGCTTTAACAATGCTCCGCGCGAGGCTCGATCCCACGGCTATTGGCTTTGATGCATCCGAACCGGTGCGGGCGGCTTTACAGCATGAGGCGGTCGCAACTTATTTCCGCGCATGGGTCCTGCCTCTGGTCGATCTAGCGGCTGGGAGCGGCTATCGTGGCCAGCGGAATGATGTTGCCTACGATGCGAATGTGGTGCGCGGCAAGCGGCATGAGGCGCTGCGGGCGAAGGAGCTGAAGCCATGAAGCGCAGCGCTGAATCGATCCGCAAACAGAAAGCCACCCTCGCGGCCAAGCGGAAACAGAAGAAAGCGAGTAAGGCGGATACGGGCTTGCGCATGTGGGATGTCAAGATTGCGATCATCGCGCTACGCCGCATTCGCGCCCGCATGGTGAAGCGTCTCAATACGGGCGCTCTGGCGTGGCCGAATGACGACCACATCGATGCACTCGATGCGTTGCGCCATCTCACCGGGGAGGAGAGCTGATATGTGCTTCACTATTGGCGCTCCTCCCAAGGGTGGGCTACGACGACGCATTGCTTGGAAAGTCTTGCATGTCGAGCCATCTGGGCGATTGCGGAGTTATTTCGTGGACGATTGTAAGTGGATTCCAGGCAAGGCCAAGCGCGCGAACAAGGGGCCAATACGGGCTGATGATAAAGCCAGTCACGGTATCTATGTCTTTCTCAGCCGCTCTGAGGCGGTCAAGTTTGCTGACGACCTCCGAGCTGTCGTCGTTACCGTGCGCGTCGATCCCGCAGATTTCCTGTTTCGCAGTTCCTGCCACCGGTATGCAACTTACCGCAGAGTTATTCTCGACCCAAGTGCTGAGCAAGCGCGAGTGAAAGCCTATGAACGAGCCAAACGTCTCTACTACACATATGCCGCGTACGGTTGAAGTGCGGCGCGAGTATGAATATGGCCGGGTGCGCATGTATCCGGTCAATAAAGCCGCGCAGGTCTTCGCGGACATTAATGGTAAGCAAACCTTATCACGCGAGACCCTTCAGAACGCCATTGAATTGGGCTTCGATGTGTCCGTGCTGAATGCGGAATCGAGTGATGAGGCAGTGCACGCCTTTCTGAATCCTCCGGCCCGCCGGGGCCGGAAAACAAAAACTGCGCAAGGCGCGGGATCGAAATTGGCGAGGAGTACCCCTAAGCAAAATTAAGGTAACCTGTCAAGATATCCAGCTTGCATTCGATAGGCGGAGCAGGTAAGGTGGCGCTCGATGGCTGTGACGTAACCTGTGCGACCCTCGGAGGTACGAAACATGCTGGCGGAGGTCTTTACGTTTTAATCACAACTGAGGAGATGACTCACATGACGAAATTGGAAACGCGAAATTTCGTGGCAACGACGGCGGATATCAAGGCTCTGGGCAAAGACGCCATCGAGGGCGCAGCTCGCTCTGCCAAGGCCAAGGGGGACTTTCTCAAGTGCCTCGTGGCCACGACCCAGAACAAACTGGGATTCCCCATTCCGAGCCGCAGCGTGCATCGACCGAAGCTCACCGAGACGGAGCGGCAAGAGCAACTCATGGCGCTGCGGGAAGTCTACGCCGAGTTCTATGCCGTGCTCGTCGAGACGGCGAGTAGCCCCGGCAAGAAGAAAGAGGACGTACTATCGGAGGTCAACTTCGCGGCGACCTCGAAGTCCGAGCTAACGACGTGGCTGAAAGCGGGCCATGACTTGCGCACGCTGGTCCCGGCGAAGGTCTCGAAGGGATCGCTGCGCAAGGAGAAGAAGGCCCGGCGTGTGTCCGTCGCGGATCGCGTGGTAAGTCTTGCCGCGAGCCTTGCAGAAGAGGCCGTGAAGCTGTCCAACTCGGACAAGGACAAGGCGCGCGACGCAGTGCAACGGGCGATGGCGCAGTTGGCTGCGATCATGGACGATATCGGCATCCGGACCACTAAGGATGTCGAGACGGCGGTACGCGAAGGCCGCCCGGTGAACATCGAGGGTAATAAGATGTTCCCGCTGGCCGCGCTGGTGCCGGCCACGGCGACTGCGAACCGCGTCGCTGCGTGAGACCAGACCTGAGAAGGTGTCTGCGGGCCGCGTTGGTGCTTTACCACGCGGCCTGTACGACAAACGAGACGTATCCGGCGGCCTTCGGACTTGCAGTCAGCTACTACCAACAACTTTCAGGCTGTACCCTTTTAGAAGCCTGCCGGATCGTGAAGCGCGCCCTTGACGCGCGCCAATAATTGAACTAGCTCCCGCCATGCTTTCCCGGGAAAACTTCCCGGCTAGCATGTTAGCCCGCGACGTCGCAATACGTAGCGGGCCTTTTTATTTTCGATAGCCCCTATTGCAACATCTACTCACTGGAGAGTAGATTTTGCCTCGAACAAGTAACTTCCAAAGGCACAGGGGTTCTTAATATGCTCAATCGTCAAGCCTGCTTCGAGCAGGCGGTGTCCCATATTGCCCGACAAAATTGCCTCGCCCTGCGGTATGGCTTCGATGTGTTCGGCCAAGAAACCATGATGTGCGGCTACCGCTCCACGAGCGCGAGCGGGCGCGTTCTCAAATGCGCAGTCGGGGCGCTCATTCCAGATGATCGCTATCGAAAGGGTGTCGAGCGTTGCCGTGCATCAGCCATTATGGCCTTCCTCGATCCGGCACTCGGTAAGGCAGGCCCCGAGGATGCAGACTTCATTGATAGCCTGCAACGTCAGCTCCATGACTCTCAATGGCATGACGGACGCGGTTTTTCCCGGGAAAGGCTCATCATGCAGGCGCACGTCTTCGCCCGGGATTACGGCCTCGATCCTTCCATTCTCGCGAACCTGCCGGAGCCTGATCCCGATACAAATCCGGTCCAGGTCGCGAGCGCAAATCCAGAATCAACCACCGTGGGAGACGAGCATGCGACCGCTTGATTTAGAGTTGAGCCCGTCGGCTCAGGACTACGTCAATTACCTGGAGGAGAAAGAAGCCCGCCTGACTCGGATTGAGGACAGGTTAAACGTCCTGGCAAATACGGCCCCGTATAGCGCGCAACTTCTCGCCGACCTGAAGGAGTTCCTCGTATGATCCGCCGCTTCCTGACTCTGACTACTATTGCCCTGTGTATCGTTTGGAGCGCCGCACCCGCCCAGGAGAAGTGGGACATTCCTAAGCTCGAAGCTCAACCCCATAACGAGGAGACAGGCTCGTTCTCATCCCGCGGTTCGTTCTCCTCGCGCAGCTACTCCGCGCCATCTCGCAGCTTCAGCAGTCCGCGCTACTCACCCCCGGCTCGAAGTTTCAGCAGTCCGAGTTATTCCCGCCCGAAGACGTTCTCCACGCCAAGCTATCGGCCGCCCGTCTCGGAACCTTATCGGTACTCCTCCCCAAGTCGATACGCGCCGCCGATTGTGGAGCATCATTACTACAATAGCGGGCCAGGACTCAGCGGCGGACATTTCTGGTTCTGGATGTGGGCCATGAATGCGGGCCAGCCGCGCACGGTGGTAGCGGGAGCACCCGTCGCGGCTGCGCCCGTTTACGCCAGTAGCGGTGAGAGCGCGCTTGTCGTGATCCTCAATATCCTGATCATCGCAACGCTCATCGGCGGGCTGATATGGCTGATTGTGTGGTGGCGGCGTGCATGAGCATCGAGACACGGCAAACACGCTGGAGCGCCCTACCTTGGGTCAGACGCCTACACCCGGTCTTGCGCAGCGAATGCTGGCGATGGCTCATGGGTATGGACGAGCCCATGCCAGAGCAGGTAAAGCGGCTCTCTTCCTCCGACGCGTCAGCCACACTGGCCTATTTGGAGGAGCGCAGCAGATTTTCCGGGCGCAGCCCGCCCTCACCGGCGGCGGTAGCATGGCTCAAAGCGTTGAGCCCGTGCCGGCCACAACTTTCGGAAGAGACACACGTGGATAACACCAAACTACTCGACACGGTGCGAAGCATGGCCTTCAGCACGCTCCGCCATTACATCGTCCCCGGCTTGACGAGCCAGCTCATCGGAATCGGACCTCGCGGCAAGGTTCGACTCTTCGAGAGCGAGCGCAATCAACGCGATTTCATCTTGCCGCATTCGCATCGTTTCGCGTTCACTTGCCTCATATTGCAGGGTGCGGTCACCAATATTGTTTACCGACGAGACCCCGGCAATGGCGAGTTATATGCAGAAGGATGCTTGCGTATGCCGGAGGGTGGCGCGCCCGGTGATTGCGTGCTGACACCCGGGGCGCATGCGGTAGCATATTCGGAACAGCGCACCCGTTATACGGCGGGAGCGACATACTCGATGCGGCCGAGTGAAGTTCACTCTGTTGCATTCGAGGCTGGCGCTGCAGTCCTTTTCTTCGAGGGGCCGAAGGAGAGCGACACGTCTATCATCTTGGAGCCCTGGGCCAACGGTGCGCGCGTGCCGACTTATGGCCGCACGTCATGGATGTTTCAGGAAGTAGAATGAAAGGTTAGAGAGACATGAACACAATCAATCTGAAAATGTTATTCGAGAACGGCGACAAAGAAATCAGCACGCTCGATCACGTGCGCAGCGCCAAGCAGCTCATTGCGGAGGCGCTCGGCGCGAAGGACGCGGAGCACTTGGCACTCACCGCGGAGATATTGGCCGTGGGGCTCGACGCCGTGGCTTACCGATTTGCGGCGCAAGAGGCTCTGGCCAGCGCATCGAGCGCCTGCCAGGGAGCGCTGGAGGAACTGCAGGATCGCACGCGCACTGTGCAGGTGCTCATGCAGGATAATGCGGAGCTGCGACAAACTCTGATCCAGCAAGCGGCGGACATTGCGATCCGCGAGGCGACACTGGCTCGCCGCGAGGCAGAGCTGCCGGTTCCAGCTCGAAACGGCAAGGAATGGAAGCAGAGTGAAGAGTACTACTTGCTGAAGTATTACCGCGAGGGCAAGAGTGAGAGCGAGATTGCACGCCGGCTCAAGCGATACGGCGATGCGGTCTGCGTCCACCTCGGCAAGCTGGAGAATGACGGTGTATATTGGGATCGCCCCGCGCATATGAGCGAGGAATTCTGGACGGGCTTGCATCGCGAGCACTTCTTCAAACATCGCTACCCCGGTCCGCTTCTGTGGGCTGCTTCACAGATATCGCCAAACACGCCGCCGCATTTGCTGCAGGCATACGAGGCCGTGCCGCTCGCCGTGATGGATACGGCCAAGGCCGCATGACGAATCGGAGCTGAGTGTACCCCCTTAGCCCGGCGCCTCTGGCCGGGCTTTCTTTTGTCCGAAGGAAACACAATGCCCATTAGTCATGAGGATGCGGCAGCCCTCCACGCGCGCGGCGACTGGACCGCGTTATGGGAAGCATCCATTCCGCTCGTGAAACATGCGATCACAAAGCTCCTGCGCGCGGGCCAGCTCACTGCCGACCGGGTGTCAGATGATTTATTACAGGAGGGCTATCTGGCGGCGCGCCGCGCGCTGCCGAAGTGGGACCCGGAAGCAGGTAAGCTGTCGACCTGGATTGCATATGAGGTTCGTGGCGCCATGCTCGATCATCTGCGGAGAGAGCGATCCATCGTGGGCGGGCGCCGCTCTACGAGGCTCTCTGTGCTCATACAGGACGACATTACGCCGGATGACCGGGACCCGGATGCAGAGGCCAAGGAAGTCCAGCATGCGCGCGACCTGATCAATTTATCGGTGGCACTGGCGCAACTCACCGAGGAGGAGCGGAATCTCGTCGAACGCATTTATGGAATTGGACGGCCGTCCGAGTCAATGGCGGACATTTGCCGTGACCTCGGGATGAGCCGCCCGACGGGCTGGCGCCGTTTGCAAGCGGTGCAAATAAAAATGAGACGGTTGGTAAAAAGCGGCGATACCTGTGTGAGCCTGGATAAAGGAGCACACAGTGACCGAACAAACAAAAGCCCTCTTCGCCGCCATCAAGGCGGAACTCGATGACAAGAGCCCCGGCTGGCGCACGGCCTTCTCCTCGTGGGATGCCGCCGTTGCCGCCGCCGGGGCTCGGGCTCAGGAGCTAACCGATCAATATCGCAAAGCGCAGGCCGCAGCCGCCCGCGCCCCCTCCACTCCCCAAATAGCTGATCACACCCTTTCCTTCCTGTGTGACTCCGAGGGCACGGATGCCCCTTCTTCTCGCGATGCCCTTTCGGTCTTCGATCATTCGCCCGCTGGGCGCGCGGTAAGCGCGGAGCGGTCGGACAGCATTGGCGCCGAGAACCCGAGTCAGGACGCGGCCTACGAGCCGGAGGATGTGAAGGCTCCGGCGACCCAGGGCCGCCTCGAAGACCCGCTTTGGCGCCCGGATCACATCTCTCATACCGGCGAGCCGCTGCGCTGGACGCATACCCCGCCGCGCGCTGGCGCTCATTACGGCAATCGTTGCTGGTAGAGCTTTCCCGGGAAAGTGATGAACGAACCGAAGCTAATCGTAGGCTTCGGGCGGGGAAGTCTTGCCGAGATTTCCCGGTCCGAGGCGATGAGCTGGTCCGACCTCGTGGACCTCCTCACGACCCCGCCGCCCGAGACGGATGACAAGTCCGCCCGCGGCTGGTTCATTCCGGCCGACTTCGAGGAGGACTACCGGGACAGTGAGAATTTCAAGCATCGTTATGCCCTGACGCTCGACTACGATCATATCAGCCGCGATGACTTGGCGGTGATCAAAGCGACGTACGACTCGTACGCGCACGTTCTCTATACGACTTGGAGCCATAGCGGCGACCGGCCACGCGTTCGAGTGGTAATGCCCCTCAGCCGACCTGCGCAGATTGATGAATTCTGCGCGGTGAGTCGCAAGGTCGCCGCTATGGCCGGGATTGAGCTGGCGTCGCGCGAGTCTCATGTGCCGGCGCAAATGATGTTCTTGCCGACGATTAAGCCCGGTGCGCGCTTCTCATCACGCAAGAACACGCATGGCGCTTGGGTCGATGTCGATGCAGTGCTTGCTACGTATGAGAATTGGACGGATCGCACGAGCTGGCCGCATCGGGCCGAGGGCGATGGCACCCATAAGGGCGATGTACAAACCCCGCCGAGCGAGAAGCCCGGCATCGTAGGAGCGTTTTGCCGTGCATTCGATATCCCAACCGCCATCCAGCGATTCGATCTTCCTTATGTTCCCACCGCTCATCCTGACCGATGGACCTATCTCAAAGGCTCCCGCCCTGAAGGAGCTATCCTATATGATCACGGAGAGAAACTTCACTCACACCATGATACGGACCCGGCACGCGGGCAAACTAACGCGTTTGACCTCGTACGGCTTCACCGCTTTGCCGCGCTGGACACGGTTCCCGCCGGTACCCCGATTACCGAACGTCCAAGTTATCGTGCGATGTGCCGGCTTGCGCTGGAGGTTCCGGCAGTGGCCGCCGGCTACGCGCGGGCTATTGGAGAGACTGAAGTAGAAGACCTCGGGCCGCAGCCGGCGGCGGACGTATTGAGCGATTCCAAAGCCACTGTCGTTGAGCAGAAGGCTGCGCTCAATCAGCTTCCGCCGCCGGCCGACGGAGAACGCTTACGTTTCGATGTCGTCACGGCGGATGTCTTCGCGCATAGCAAGAAGCCGGCATGGCTCGTTAAGGGAGTCATTCCTAAGCATAGTGTTGGTGTGCTCTACGGAGCCAGCGGCGCGGGCAAATCGTTTCAGGCTCTCGACATTGCCTGCGCCATTCAGCTTGGGAAGCCGTGGCGCAATTGTAGGGTGAAGAAAGGGCGCGTCGTAATGATCGTGGCAGAGGGCCAAACGGGCCACGCGCAACGTCTCAAAGCCTACTCGCTCCACCATAACGTGGACCTCGCATCGCTCCCAAGCGTCATCGAGGAAGTGCCGAACTTATTGGAAGTTAAAGACGCTGCCGATATCGCCCGGTCGATCAAAGCCGCAGGCGGCGCAGACCTGATTGTGATCGATACTCTCGCCGCGAGCTTCGTCGGCGATGAGAACGCCGGCAAAGATATGCAGGCCGTGATTCGCAACGCGCATAGGCTAGGGCAATTACTTGGCTGTGCTATTTGGCTGATCCATCACAGCGGCAAGGATGAAACGAAAGGCGCCCGCGGTCACAGCAGCTTGAAGGGTGCCGCGGATCACGAGGAGCTGGCGCATCGGGATCAAACGGACCCCGACCTGCGCGTCATGCGCACGACGAAGCAAAAGGATGCGGTGGAGGGCCTCGTTTTCTATACGCGGCTGCACCCGGTCTGCATCGGCAAGGATGAGGACGGCGAGGACATCTTTAGCTGTGTCTGCGTGGAGGCCGAGCCGCCCACGGTGCGCGCACCGACGATGAGCGCTGGCCCGCAGGGGCCGAATCAACGGGCCGTGTGGCTCGCCGTCAAGGATAGCGGCGGCTCCGCATCGGAGGAGCGCGTCCTGCGGATCGTACAGGAGCGCGGCTATCTCCCACCGCCGGGTGATGACAAGAGGGATAGGCGGCACCGCGCAGTGAAGGACGCGCTTGCCAGTCTAGTGCGAGACAACATGCTGCAATTCGTC
>Ga0070741_10001620_pt1 | contig 66531 bp, 68 predicted proteins | sample Coa_R1_4_FD_66440 | JGI IMG/M metagenome (GOLD analysis project Ga0070741, IMG submission 66440) | Surface soil microbial communities from Centralia Pennsylvania, which are recovering from an underground coalmine fire - Coalmine... | ecosystem: Environmental > Terrestrial > Soil > Unclassified ...
CGGCGCCTCGGCCTCGTCGAACTTGCCCCAGCCGCGGCGGCCCTTGGCGCCCCAGGAATTGCCGCCCAGGCAGATGCGGCTCACGATCAGGCCCGAACGGCCGAGCGGTCCATACTTCATCGCTATTTCCCCCTTGCCCGCCGCAGCCGGCGGCACCACCTTACGAGCATGAAAGTCCTGATCGAATACTGCGGCGCTTGAGGCTACAAGCCGCAGGCCCTCCGTGTGAGGGATAGTCTCCAGAAAAAAGGCGCCACCGACATCGAGCTGCGCCCCGGCAAGTCCGGCCAGTTCGACGTCACCGTCGACGGCGCCCTCAAATACACCCGCAGCAAGACCGGCCGCTTCCCGACCGACGCCGAGATCGAGGAGATGGCCTAGCCCGGCCTCAGTTCAGGACCTCCTTGTTCACGACGTTGGCCGCGATCACGCGGCCGTCGAACACGCTCAGGATGTTCTCGATCGCGGTCACCGCCATTCGATCGCTCGCCTCCTGCGTGACGCCCGCCATGTGCGGGCTGAAGATCACGTTCTCCAGCTTGAAGAGCTTGTTGGCCGGATCGGGCGGTTCGCGGTCGAGCACGTCGAGCCCCGCGCCGCGCAGCTTGCCGGTCGAGAGCGCCTCGTAGAGCGCCTCCTCGTTGACGATGCCGCCCCGCGCGGTGTTGACCAGGAAGGCCGACGGCTTCATCAGCCCCAGCGTCTCCTTGTTGAACATGTTGATCGTCTCGGGCATGCGCGGGCAGTGGATCGAGACATAGTCGATGCGCGGCAGGATCGTCTTGAGGTCGCTGACCTTGGTGGCGCCGGCCTTCTTGACGTCGGCCTCCGACACGTTGGGGTCGAGCACGTAGGTGTCCATCTCGAAGGCGACGCAGCGCTTGACCGTGCGCGAGCCGATGCGGCCCATGCCAACCACCAGCACGCTCTTGCCGGCCACGTCGGCGGGCAGGTCGCTCAGCCGCTCGCGCCAGTTGCCCTCGCGCACCCAGCGGTCCGACTTCTTCGTCAGACGGGAGGCCGCCAGCATCATGTACATGGCGTGCTCGGCGACCGACACCGAGTTGGCGGTCCCGGTGGTCATCAGCGGAATCTTGCGCTTGTTGAGCGCCGGCACCTCGACCGCGTCGAAGCCGACGCCGAGGCGGGCCACCACCATCATGCCGGGCGCCGCGTCGAGCTCGGCCTGGCGGAACGGCGTGGCGCCCAGGGTCACGGCGTTGGCGTCCTTGAGCTTGGGATGCAGCGCGGGCACGCGGTCATCGGTCAGGATCTCGTACTCGACGTCGTCGCGCGTCTTCAGCAGGTCGATTCCGGCCTGCGGCATGCGACCGACGATCAACACCTTCTTGCGATTCTTGCCCGTGGCCATCGTTTCCTCTGCTCCCGTTCAGCTCACGGAAGATACGACAAAGGAAGCCGCGTGGTAGACTTGATTTCCTCCATGGCGAACATCGAGGTGACGTCGCTCAGCTCGACCTTGGCGATCAGCCGCTTGTAGAAGGCGTCGTAGGCGTCGATGTCGGGCAGCGCCAGCCGGATCAGGTAGTCGATCTCTCCCGACATGCGGTAGCAGTCCATCACCTCGGGAAACGACGCCACGGCTTTGGCAAAGCGGCCGAGCCACTGCGCGCTGTGCTGGCTGGTACGCACCGCGACGAACACTGTGACGCCGGCGTTGAGCGCCCGGCGATCCAGCAGCGCCACCTTGGCGCGGATGACGCCCTGCTCCTGTAGGCGGTTGATGCGCCGCCAGCACGGCGTGGTCGACAGCCCGACGCGGCGGGCGATCTCGGCCAGCGCCATGTCGGCGTCGTCCTGCAGGCAATCCAGAATCTTCCGGTCGAAGGAATCGAGCGACATTTTCGCGGTCATCGGCGGTCTCTTAGAAAGCAATTCTCAATCCTGCCGCAAGCCCGCCAAAGCAAGCAACCCATTTCCCGCCCGGCCCGGTAGAATCCTGGCTATGTTGCGTCGCTTCACAGACCATCCCGCCTCGGTCAACGAGACCTACTTCCAGCACATGGGCATGGCCTTCGGCTTCGGCGGCCGCATGCTGCTGGGCAGCCTCGCCTGCTTCGTGCACGGCCTCTTCCCGTGGCTCTGCCTGACCCGGGGAAGCGACACCGTCCGCAAGTTGCACCATCGCATGGTCAGCCATCGCGTGGCGCGGCCCGCCGCAGAAGCGATCGCGCCCGCCGAATAAGGTCCTTGCAACCGCCTCTTCCGCTCCCACGTTCAAAGGGGACAACAGGAGGGCGCGATGCAGACACCTCTGCAGATCAACTTCCAGGGCGGCACCAGCAGCGATGCGTTGAGCGGGTTGATCCGCGAGCACGTCGATTCCATCGAAAAGGTCCATGGCCGCATGACCTCGTGCCAGGTCATGGTCCAGGTGCCCGACCGTGGCGGGCCCTTCTCCGTGCACGTCCACATCGCGCTGCCCGGCGGCGGCGACCTCAACGTCGACCATACCCCCGGCGCCGACGAGCGCTTCCATGATCCGCAGTTCGCGGTGAACGATGCGTTCCGCCGCGCCAAGCGCCAGGTGCAGGACTACGTCCGCAAGCGCCGCGGCGAGGTGAAGACCCTGCGCGAGCGGGTCGAGCGCACGATCAACCGGCCAGAGAGCGAAAGCTAGAGCAGCGGCCTCACGTCCGGCGCGAGCTGGCGCCACAGGTCAGCTGGCCGATCGGCGGTGAGATCCTTGCCGATCTCGCGCGCCACCAGATCCGATACGCGGCGCGGCAGGAGCTTGCGCAGCTCGCCCAGGGTGCGGCGGGGCGCCACCAGCACGAGCTGGTCGAACTCCTGGTGCTCGAGCGCCGCGTTCAGCGCATGGGCAAGCTCGAGCGTGAAGCGATGCTTCTCGACCTTCTTGTAGTCGTGCGGCGGCTTGAGCGCGCCGCGGCGATTGCCGCCGGCGCGGGCCGTCGCCCGGCCGGGCTTGTCGGTGCGCAGCTCGCGCCGGGGCGCCCGGCTCTCCGGCCATACCATGTCGACCTGGTTGCTCGACCTCAGCGCCCGGCCGTCCTCCGACGGGTTGAAGAAGCGCGCCCTGGCGCTGTCGGCAACCACGACCAGGGTCCGCTTGTGGTGTTGCTTGGCCGCCCGCAGCAGTATTTCGGGCCGGCCGGGCGCGAGCGAGGAACGTTTTCTTCTGGGCTTCATCGAACGGAAACGCCTCACCGCGCGGTCTCGTTCCCTGCCGCCGCAAGACGGACCGGTCGCTAGCGCGCGTCCTTCGCCAGCTTGGTCTCGACCACCCGCGCCCACAGGGTGGCGCCCAAGGTGATGATCTCGTCGTTGAAGTCGTAGCCGGGGTTATGCACCTCGCAGCCACCCTCGCCGCCGCCGTTGCCGATATTGATGAACGCGCCCGGCACCTTCTCCAGCATGTAGGAGAAATCCTCCGACGCCATCACGTACGGCCCCTGGCGGTTCATGTTCTCCTTGCCGACGATCTTCTCGGCCACGTCGGCGATGAACTGCACCGAATCGTGGTCGTTGACCAGCGGCGGGAAGGTGATGCGCACGTCGGGCTCGGCGGTGCCGCCCAGGGTCCGGGCGATGCCGCGCGAGATCGTCTCGATGCGCTCCTTGATCAGCGCCATCGTCTCCTTGCGGAAGGCGCGGATGGTGCCGCGCAGCACCGCCTCCTGCGGGATCACGTTGTAGGCGTCGCCGGCATGCATCTGGGTCACCGAGATCACCGCCGAATCGAGCGGCGCCACGTTGCGCGACACCACGGTCTGCAGCGCCGAGATGATCTGGGTCGCGATGATCACCGGATCGATGCCGGATTCCGGGCGCGCGCCGTGCGCGCCCTTGCCGGTGATCTTGATGTCGAACAGGCCGCCGCCCGCCATCTGCGGGCCCGGCTTGATGGCGAACTTGCCGACGTCGAGCTTGGGCCTGTTGTGCATGCCGAAGATCTGCTCGCATGGGAACTTGTCGAACAGCCCGTCCTTCACCATGGCCTCGGCGCCGCCGCGGCCCTCCTCGGCCGGCTGGAAGATGAAATGCACCGTGCCGTCGAAATTGCGCGTCGCCGAAAGATACTTGGCGGCGCCCAGCAGCATGGTGGTGTGGCCGTCGTGGCCGCAGGCATGCATGCGCCCCTTGTGCTGGCTCCTGTGATCGAACGTGTTGTGCTCGTCCATCGGCAGGGCATCCATGTCGGCGCGCAGCCCGATGGCGCGCGGATTGTTGCCGACGCGGACGGTGCCGACCACGCCGGTCTTGCCGATGCCCGTCGTCACCTCGCAGCCCCATTCCTTGAGCTTCTCGGCGACGATCTTCGACGTCCGCTCCTCCTCGAAGCCGAGCTCGGGATGGGCGTGGATGTCGCGGCGGATCTTGGTCAGCTCGGCCGCCGATGCGGCGATCTTGGGTTCGATATTCATGGCCATCTCAGGACTCCAGCAGGAACGATGTCAGGACACGACGGAATTCGGCGGCATGCACGTTGGGAAAGAAATGGCCGCCGTCCGGCAGCACATAGGCCCGCGCCTGCGGGATCAAGCGTACCAGTTCCTCGGTGAAATAGAGAGGGGTCACCATGTCGTCGCGGGCGCATATCGCCAAGGTCGGCGCGCGAACCTTCTGCAGCTGGTCGCGCCTGTCGTGCGCGACGATCGCGGCGATGCGCGACAGCACGATCTCGGGATCGGGAATGGTCTCCTTGGCCCGCGCCTCGGCCGCCGCGAGATCGGCGTCGTGGTCGCGGATCCACGGCGGCATGTTGAGCGCGAGCGCGCTCGATTTCACATAGGCCGCCGGCCCCAGCTCGCGCAGCACCTGGGCGCGCACCTCGAACAGGCGGCGGAAGAAGGCATCGGTCTTGGCCCACGTGGCCGACAGCACCAGCCGGTCGATGCGATCGGGATGGCTGACCGCCAGCACCTGGCCCATGGCGCCGCCGGTCGAGTGGCCGCACCAATGGACCTTCGCGAAGCCCAAGGCATCGATCAGCTGCAGCGCGTCATCGGCCATCTGCTCGACCGAGTATTTGATCCTGGAGAGCGTGCTGCGGGCCGTGCCGCGATGGTCGTGTACGACCACGGTGAATTTCTTGGCGAGCTCGGCCACGTTGGGATCCCAGAAGCGGCCGTCGCCGCCCAGCCCCGGCACGAGAAACAGGGCCGGCCCCTGGCCGTGCCTGTCGTAGTAGAGCTCGGCGCCGTCGCGCAGCTTGATCTTCGGCATTACCGGTTGCCCTCCCAACGAAGCACGCTAAGCTCGCGGCCCTGAAATCGACTGTCGGCGTGGGAGAAAACCGCAAGATGGGACGCTTGTCGATTGCCCTGATGGCAATCGCGCTGCCACCGATGTTGGCGCTCAGCGCCTGCGTGCCGCAGGACCGGTTGGCGACCTCGTGGACGCCGATCGCGCGGCCCGCGCCCGACGACATGACTCCGGCCGGCATTGCCTACCTGTGCGACGGCCGCAAGGAAGTGTCGGTGGTCTATGCCAAGAACCGCGCCTCGGTGACGTTCGACAACAAGACCTGGCGCATGGAGTACCAGGCCGCAGCCGACGGCTTCCGCTACAGCGACACCACCGCCGAATGGACCGGCCGCGACGACCTCGCCGCCCTGCGCGAGATGGCCGGCGCCAACAAGCCGCTCGCCTTCAATTGCCGGCCGACGCGGCGCACGATTTAGCGCGCCTCCCATTAAAATAATGGGAAAATAATGGGGTGGCCGACCATACCAATGGTTGGCGCCAGCCCAGGTAATCGTACCCGTCGACAATTGTTGAACCGGATCGCCCATGCGCCGGCATTCTAAGGCCGACCGTTAAAAGGCGACGATTCTGTCGTATAGAACTGCCGCGTCGGCGAATCGAAGGCCCTTGGCGCGACGAGCTGTTGTCGCTGCACTGAGCTGGCTTAGCCGAACGGATCGAACAGGTCCGCGATCGCCTTGGCGCCAAGCCCGGCCCGCAAGCAGGTCTCGAGCAGGACCCTCGCCTTGAGCGGGTTGAGCCGGCCGCCCCAGATCAGCCCCGCCTTGCGCAGCGCGATCTCCGAAGAAGGGCCGCCATAGGTGTGGCGCAGCAGCGGCCCGCCGCCGGCGCGCGGCGCCACCACGGTCGGTAGCGCCGCCGCCAAGCTGCAAATCGCCTCCGTCGCGCGCTCCGGCGTGTGGCCGCCGCCCATGGCCGCGATCACCGCCCCGCGATAGCCCAGCCAGTCCGGCCCCTTCAGGACCGCGTCGAGCAGACGGCCATCGTCGTCGAGCGTCATCCAGAACATCGCCACCGCGGCGGCCCTGCCCGTCGTCGCTGCGGCGAGCTTTGGGCGCGCGGCGACGATGGCGTCGCGCACCGGCAGGCTCATCGGCACGAGCCGGTCCTCGACCAGCGCCGCCAGCGGGCCGGTCTGCGGCGCGGCGAAGGCGTTGAGGCGCGTCGGATGGACCTTGAGCACGTCGGCGGCGGCATAGACCTCGTCGAGCATGACGGCGACCACGCCCAGCTCGCGCGCGTGTTTGCGCACCCAGGGATCGCAGGCCACGCGCACTGCCGCCAGGAGATTGCCCGGCCCGTCCGGCGAGGTGAGCGAGGGATTGCGCATCGCCGCCGTGACGATCACCGGCACGCTCGAGTCGAGCAGCAGGTCGAGCAGGAAGCTCGTCTCCTCGAGCGTGTCGGTGCCCTGCGTGACGATGAAGCCGTCGGCCCGCAGCGACCTGATCCTGGCGGCGAGCGCATGGATCTGGTCGAACGACAGCGAATGGCTGCCGACGCGGCTCGCGGTTTCGGCCTCGATCTCGGCCAGCTCGGCGAGCCCAGGCACGGCGGCGACCAGATCGTCGGCGCCCAGCCCCATCTGCATGGCGCCGCTGGCATCGGGGCGCGTGGCGATGGTCCCCCCCAGGGCGAGGATGTGGATACGCGGCTTGTTCATCGGGACTAGCTCAGTTTCAGCGAGGTGAAGAAGCGATTGGCTTCCATGACGTTGACGGCGGCGCCCAGGAAGGCGAGCGACACGAAGCGATGGCCCTTCAGGACAACGAGCTGGCGCAGCGCGCTGCCGCCGCTGAGCCCACCCGCCGATTCGACGGCGGCGGCGCCGTCGATGTCGCGCCACTGCACCGAGCTCCATTTGCGTGTCGCGAGCTGCTGGGCGCGCCCATCGAGCGCGGCCTGCAGGATGCGCCGCGGCTGGGTCGTGTCGACGTCGGCCGGATAGAGCGCGGTCTGCGCGACGTAGGAATACCCCCCGGTCTCGAGGCTGTAGGAGTGCATTGCGAAAGCGGTGCCGCGCGCCGACCTGTCCTCGACCACGCGGTGGTCGGGAATGCCCGGCATCTCGACGGTGAAGGCATCGTCCTCGACCTTCACCCGGTACCATTTGAGCGGGATCACCAGCTTCTGCTGGGCGTCCGCTGAAGACGCCGCAAACACCGCAGGAAGGGCGAGAAGGACGCGTCGAATCATTGTCGTCCGATCCGTGCGGCGCTCACCCGAAAAGCTTCTCAGCTTCGTCACGCGTGTAGTAGCCGCGCTTCAGGTCGCGCTCGATCGCCGCCCGGCTGCGCTTCGTCGGATCGCCGAAGCCGCCGCCGCCCGGCGTCTGCACACGCACCACGTCGCCCACGCCGATCTCGATGTCCTGGTCCTTGCTGAGATGCGGCGGCTTGTAGGTCTTGCCGTTCTGGCTGATCACCACGGTGTTGACGCCGCCCGCCTGGCCGCCCAGCGCGCCCTGCGGGCCGGTGCGGCCATGGTCCATCACCATCGAGACGCGCGCCTCGCCGCGGCGCAGCTTGATCGCGTAGTTGATGCCGAAGCCGCCGCGGAACTCGCCCGCGCCGCCGGAGCCTTCGCGCAACGAGAACTCCTCGAACAGGATGGGATAGAACTGCTCGAGCACCTCGACCGGCGGCATCTTGGAGATGCCGATGGTCGAGCAGCCGTTGGTGAGTCCGTCGCCGCCCTGGAAGCCGCCGTACCCGCCGCCGGTGAAGAGATACATGATGTAGTTCTTCTGGCGCTCGGGATCCCAGCCGCCGACGCCGAGATTGCCCGACGTGCCGGCGGGCGCGGCGAACAGCAGGTCGGGGATCGCCTCGGTGAGCGCCGCGAACACCGACTCGGCGATGCGCTGGCTCACTTCGGCGGCGCAGCCCGACACCGGCCGAGGATACTTGGCGTAAAGGAACGTGCCTTCCGGCTCGACGATCTTGAGCGGCACGAAGGTGCCCGAGTTGATCGGCACCTCGGGGAAGATGTGCTTCATGGCGAGGTAGATCGCCGACTTGGTGGTGGCGATCACCGAGTTCATCGGCCCGCGGCAGGGCGGGCTCGAGCCCGTCATGTCGAAGGTGAGGTCCTCGCCCTTCTTGGTGATCTTCATCCTGATGGTGAGCGGCTGGTCGACCACGCCGTCGCTGTCGACCTGGGACGTGCCTTCGTAGACGCCGTCGGGAATGGCCGCGATCTTGGCCCGCATCTGCCGCTCGGCCCTGTGGCGCATCTCATCGATGGCCTGCTTGACCACCGAAGCGCCATAGCGGTCGATCAGCGCCGTCAGCCGTTGCTCGCCGGTGGTGAGGGCGGCCGCCTGGGCCTTGATGTCGCCGATCGCCTGGTCGGCGATGCGGATGTTGGACAGGATCACCGACAGGATCTCCTGGTCCATCTCGCCCTTCTTCCAGAACTTGATCGGCGGCAGGCGCAGGCCTTCCTGCTCGACTTCCGTGGCCGAGGCGGAGAAGCCGCCCGGCACCATGCCGCCGACGTCGCGCCAGTGGCCAGTGTTGGCGAGCCAGGCGAACAGCTCGCCCTTGTAGAAGAATGGCTTCACGAAGCGCACGTCCATCAGATGGGTGCCGCCTAGATACGGATCGTTGACGATGAAGACGTCGCCTTCGTCGACCTTGCCGGAATAGTGGCTCTTCACGCGGTTGATCACCGCCTGCGTCGAGAACTGCATGGTGCCGACGAACACCGGCAGCCCGAGCTCGCCCTGCGCGATCAGCGATCCATCGAGCGCATCGTAGATGCCGTCGGAGCGGTCCATGCCCTCGGAGATTACCGGCGAGAAGGCCGAGCGCACGAAGGCGAGGTCCATCTCGTTGCAGACCTGGATCAGGCCGTTCTGGATGACGGTCAGGGTGACCGGGTCGAGGTTGGACATGGGCTTATGCCTATCACACTGCGCTAGAGCTCGGTATCGCCCCGGAGCAGCCTTTGCACGATCGACCTGTTGAGGATTTCGTTGGTCCCGTCGGCCACGTTGACGATGCGCAGCGAATGCCAGGCATGGTGCAGTCCGACCTCGTTGGTGAAGCCCATCGCGCCGTGGGTCTGCATCGCGCGGTCGACCGCCCTGTAACCCACCTGCACCGAATAGGCCTTTGTCATCGAGAGTTCCTTGACCGCCGCCTCGCCCTTGTCGAGCAGGGTCGCGGCATTGAGGCCCATCAGATGGGCGGCATGCAGCTCGGTGGCGCTCTCGGCCAATGGAAACGTCACGCCTTGGTAATCGGCGATCGGCTTGTCGAAGGCCTTGCGCGTCTGGGCGTAGTCGAGCGCCTTCTCGAGCGCCCAGCGCCCGTAGCCGACGGCGCGGGCGGAGTTGTAGATGCGGCCGAGCGAGACGCCGTACAGCGCCGCGGCGAAGCCCTGGTGCAATTCGCCGACCAGCTGCCACGGTTCGACCCGCACGTCCTCGAGCCGCAGCTCCGCTTCGTCGCCGCCGATATGGCCGAACAGCTTGATGATGCGCTGGACCTCGAAGCCGGGCGACGAGGTCGGCACCAGGAAGGCCGAGATGCCGCCCTTGCGCGCCGCCGCGCGGGCGGGATCGGTGATGGCGAAGACGATGCAGTAGTCGGCGACCGGCGAGTTCGACGTCCAGATCTTGCGGCCGGTAATGCGCCAGGCATTGCCGTCCGCCACCGCCTTGGTGCTAAGCGCCGCGGCATCAGAGCCGGCGCCTGGCTCGCTGAGGCCGAAGCACATCGACGCCTCGCCCGCCATCATCGGCGACAGCATCTTCTCGCGCGCCTCGGGCGTTACTTTTTCCAGCAACCGGCTCGGGCCGAAGGCCCAGTGACTGATGACGTAGAGCATCAGCCAGTTCTGCGGGCCGCAGAGATGGAACAGCGCCTCCCAGCCGACATAGTAGGCAAGATGGCCCAGTCCGCCGCCGCCCAGCGCCTCGGGCACGCACATGTTGTAGTAGCCGGCCTTTGCGGCAGCACGCCGCACCTCGCCGATAAGGCCCTTCAATTCGTCGGAGAAACGGCCGTCCTCGCGGTACAGCCGCCGCGGGTTCTCGAACAGCGCACGATGCCTGTCGTGCCGCGTCAGGACTTCCTGGCGCGCGAATTCGAGCAAGCCCTCACGCACGGCGCGGATTTCTTCCGGAAGCTCCCATGCAATCGCGGACATCTGCTCTCCCGACAAAGGCTGGGCATTATTCTTGCAGCGGTAACAGGCAGGGGCCACATTCCGCGCACCCCAAATTCCGCCTCCCAACTTTGAGTGGTTCGATTCATGAACGCGCCTTTCGACGCCAACAAACTCGATTCGCTGAAATTCGCCATCGGCCAACCCGTGCCGCGCAACGAGGACCCGACCCTGCTCAAGGGCCAGGGCCGCTACACCGACGACGTCAGCCTGCCCAACCAGGCCTATTGCTGGATGGTGCGCAGCCAGGTGGCGCACGGCGTGCTGAAGGGCATCGACATCGCGGAAGCGAAGAAGATGCCGGGCGTGCTGGGCGTGTGGACCGGCAAGGATCTCAACGAAGCGGGTTACGGCTCGCTGAAGACGCTGATCCCGGTGCCCAACCGCGACGGCTCGCCGATGAAGACGCCGACGCGCCATTCGCTCACCACCGACAAGGTCCGCTTCGTCGGCGACCCGGTGGCCTTCGTGGTCGCCGAAACGGTCGCTCAGGCCAAGGATGCCGCTGAAGCGGTCGTGCTCGACATCGATCCGCTGCCCGCCGTCACCGACGCCCGCGCCGGCGCCCAGCCGGGCGCGCCTTTGGTGTTCGACGACGTGCCCGGCAATATCTGCGTCGACTTCCATGCCGGCGACGAGGCCAAGACCCGTGAGGCGTTCGCCAGGGCGGCCCACGTCACCAGGCTGCGCCTGATCAGCAACCGCATCGTCGTCTGCGCCATGGAGCCCAGAGTGGCGGTGGCGCACTACGACAAGGCCTCCGACCGCTACACCTTCTATGTCGGCAACCAGGGCGCCTTCGGCATGAAGCACCAGATGGCGGCAGTGCTCGGCATCAAGCCCGAGCAGATGCGCGTGCTGACCGGCAATGTCGGCGGCTCGTTCGGCATGAAGGGCTCGCCGTTCCCCGAATATGCCGGCCTGTTCCACGCCGCCAAGCTGCTCGGCCGGCCGGTCAAGTGGACCGACGAGCGCTCGGGCAGCTTCCTCAGCGACCAGCACGGCCGCGACCACGATTTCGACGCCGAGCTGGCCCTCGACAAGGACGGCAATTTCCTCGCCGTCCGGCTCACCGGCTACGCCAATGCCGGCGCCTACCTTGCCAACGTGGGCCCGCTGATGGGCACGGCCGGCGTGACGCGCAATCTCGCCGCGGTCTACCGCACGCCGCTGATCGAGGTGTCGAGCAAGGTGGTGTTCACCAACAGCTCGCCGGTCGGCGCCTATCGCGGCGCGGGGCGGCCCGAAGCCAACTACTTCATGGAACGGCTGATCGACACCGCGGCGCGCGAGATGGGCATCGACGGCGTGGCGATGCGCAAGCGCAATCACATCAAGCCTGAGGAGATGCCGTTCAAGACCGCGTCCAACACGGTCTACGATTCAGGCGAGTTCACCGCCCTGCTCGACCAGGCGCTCGATGCGGCCGACGTGAAGGGCTTCGCCAAGCGCAAGGAGGAGAGCCGCAAGCGCGGCAAGCTGCGCGGCCTCGGCATCGGCAATTATCTCGAGGTGACCGCGCCGCCGATGAAGGAGATGGGCGGCATCCGCTTCGAGAAGAATGGCGACGTCACCATCATCACCGGCACGCTCGACTACGGCCAGGGCCACTGGACGCCGTTCGCCCAGGTGCTGAGCAGCAAGCTCGGCATCCCATTCGACAGGATCAAGCTGATCCAGGGCGACAGCGATCTCCTGATCGCGGGCGGCGGCACCGGCGGCTCGAAGTCGATCATGGCGTCCGGTGCGGCGATCGTCGAAGCCTCGGACAAGGTGATCGACAAGGGCAGGCAGATCGCGGGCGTCGCGCTCGAGGCCGCGGCGGCCGACATCGAGTTCCGGGAGGGCCGCTTCACCATCGTCGGCACCGACCGCGGCATCGGCATCATGGAGCTCGCCGAGCGGCTGCGTACCGGCAGCCTGGCGCTGCCCGAGGGCGTGCCCGACACGCTCGACGTCAGCCACGTCCATGAGGCCGCACCCTCGGCCTATCCCAACGGCGCACACATCGCCGAAGTCGAAGTCGATCCCGACACCGGCTGGGCCGAAGTGGTGAAGTACACGATGGTCAACGACTTCGGCACGGTCATCAATCCGCTGCTGGTCGAGGGCCAAAGCCATGGCGGCGTGGTGCAGGGCATCGGCCAGGCGTTCTTCGAGCACGTGGTCTATTCGGAGGAAGGCCAGCCGCTCACCGGCTCGTTCACCGACTACGCCCTGCCGCGCGCCGGCGACCTGCCCTCCTTCGCCATCGGCTATCACTCGGTACCGGCCAAGACCAACGTGCTCGGCGCCAAGGGCTGCGGCGAGGCGGGCTGCGCGGGCTCGCTGCCCGCGGTGATGAACGCGCTCGTCGACGCGCTGGGCGGCAAGCACATCAACATGCCGGCCACGCCCGAGCGCGTGTGGGAGGCGCTGAACGGCTGAGCGCTACTTGAGCGCGATCGCGGCCACGTGCTTCTCGAAGCCGGGCCGCGCCCTGATCGCGGCATACCAGCGGTCGAGGTTCTTGAGCGGCGGCTGCTCGGGCGCGAGCTCGCGATAGCGCCACACCATGATGCCGACCGGGATGTCACCATAGGAGAAGGCGTCGCCGGCCAGGAACTGCGTCCTGGCGAGCTGCTCGTCGAGCATGCGCGCGGCAGCGCCGGTTTTGGCCTTGCTGTCCTCGATCGCCTTCATGTTCCGTTCGGCCGCCGGCGTGCGCACCATGCCGAGGAACAGCGGCCCGATCGCCGGCGCCATCACGGTAAGCTGCCAGTCCATCCATTTCTGCGCCAAGCCGCGCTGGCGCAGGTCGGCCGGCTCGAGGCTGCTGCGGTGCTTGGCAGCGAGATAGCGCACGATCGAGTTCGACTCCCAGAGCGTGTAGCCGTCCTCTTCCTCGATGGTCGGCACCAGCCCGTTGGGATTGATTGCCATGTACGCCTTCTCGCGGTTCTTGCCGAACGGGCCGCCGATGTCGATGCGCTCGACCGGCAGGCCGATCTCGGCAACGGCCCACATCACCTTCTGGACGTTCGACGAGGTGTCGCGTCCCCAGACCTTCAACATGCGTTGCTCCTCCGGATCACCACCAGATCAGGCCGGCGTCCACATCGGCAGCGGCGGGCCGCCGCCGTCGGTCGGCTTGAAGACGAGCTTCACCGCCTGCTCGACCTTGAGCTTGTCGAAGTCGCAATCGACGATGTTGGTCACCATGCGCGGGCCTTCGGCCAGGGTGACGTAGGCCATGGCGTACGGCACCGGCCCGCGGCGCATGACGCTGTAGCTGTAGATCGTGCCCCTGCCCGACGCCTCGATCCATTCGGTCTTGTCGGAGAAGCAGAACGGACAGATCGTGCGTGGGTAGTGATGCGCCTGGCCGCAAGCCGTGCACTTCCTCACCAGCAGCTTGCCCTTGGCGGCGGCGTCCCAATAGGCCTGAGTCTCGGGAGAGACCGCGGGGGCCGGCAATTTGCGTTCAGCCATGGCTCTACTCCCTTTCCAGAATGACCGTGGCGCTGCCATGGCGCAGGCCGAGCGAGCCGCCGGTGCCGTGCGCTATCGCAAGATTGCAGTTCTTCACCTGCACCTTGGGATGCGCCTCGCCGCGCAACTGCCGCACCGCCTCCAGCACCTTGGTGAGGCCGCCGCGATTGGCGGGGTGGTTGCTGCACAGCCCGCCGCCGTCGGTGTTGAACGGCAGCTTGCCTTGACCCGCGATCAGGTTGCCGTCGGCCACAAAGCGGCCGCCCTTGCCTTTGTCGCAGAAGCCCAGATCCTCGAGCTGGATCAGCACGGTGATGGTGAAGCTGTCGTAGATCGAGGCGTACTTGATGTCGGCCGGCTTCACGCCCGCTTCGGCGAACGCCGTGGCGCCCGAGAAGCGCGCGCCGGAGTAGGTGAGGTCGACCTTGCCGCCCATCTGCGTCTTCACGAACTCGCCGGCGCCCAGCAGCTTGACCTTGGGCCGCTTGAGCTTGGCCGCGATCTCGGGCGCCACGACGACGATGGCGCCGCCGCCGTCGGTGATGACGCAGCAATCCAGCCGATGCAGCGGATCGGAGATCATCGGAGAATTCACGACTTCCTCGACCGTGACCACGTCCTTCAGCAGCGCATGCGGGTTGTACTGGGCGTGGTGCGAGGCCGCGACCTTGATCCAGGCGAGTTGTTCGGAGGTCGTGCCGAACTCGTACATGTGGCGCATGGCGCACATCGCGTACATGTTCACGACGGTCGGCCCGTAGGGAAATTCGAACGGCTCGTCGGGCGTGGGCGTGCCGCCGCGGGAGCGCGGCACCGTGCCGGTCGCCATGCCTTCGGCGCGCGGCCGGCCGGCCAGGGTGATCAGCGCTACCTTGCACTTGCCGGCGGCGATCGCCTCGGCGGCGTGGCCGACATGGAGCACGTAGGATGATCCGCCGGTGTCGGTCGAATCGACGTGGCGCGGCTTCAGCCCCATGTATTCGACCATCGACATCGGCCCGAGGCCCGGCGCGTCGCCCGCACAGAAATAGCCGTCGACGTCATCCTTGCTGAGGCCCGCATCTTCCAGCGCGCCCTTGGCGACCTCGGCATGGATCTGCGCCAGCGAGAGATCCTTGGCGAGCCGCGTCGGATGTTCGTAGATGCCGGCGATATACGCCTTGCCCTTGATGCTCATCGGCGGGCCGTCTCCTTCATGTTGCGCTGCATCGTGGGCGATTCGTCCCTCACGGAAAAGCGACCTCTTCCGCCCTGAAAAACCTGCTAAGGTTCGCGCAACCTGAAAATGAATGGGAGGTACCGAATGCTCTTTCGATTTCTCGGCGCCGTGCTGGCCGCCTGCCTGCTGTTCGCCACCGGTGCGAACGCGCAAGGCAAGATCCAGCTGCAGTGGTTCGCCCAGTCGGCGTTCAAGCTCACCACGCCGGACGGCAAGGTGGTCATGATCGATCCCTGGCTGACCGGCAATCCCAAGTGCCCGCCGGAATGGAAGGACCTCGACAAGCTGGGCAAGGTCGACGTGATCTTCGTCACGCACGGCCACGGCGATCACTTGGGCGACTCGGTCGCCATCGCCAAGAAGCACAACGCGCCGGTCTACGGTCCGGCCGGCATGGATCAGTGGCTGGCGACGCTCGGCGTCCTGCCGGCCAACCTCGCGCCGCGCTTTGGCAAGGGCGGCACGGTCGAGCCGGTGCCCGGCCTCAAGGTGACGGCCGTGCACGCCGAGCACTCGTCGGAAATGATCCTGCCCGACCCGGCGACCGGCAAGCCCACCAGCTATCCCGCGGGCGAACCGGTCGGCTTCATCTTCCAGTTCGCCAACGGCTTCACCTTCTACCACATGGGCGATACCGGCCTGTTCACCGACATGAAGTTCTACGGCGAGAAGTACAAGCCCGACCTGCTGTTGATCCCGATCGGCGGCCACTTCGTGATGAATCCGGCCGATGCCGCGTTCGCCACCAAGGAATGGATCAAGCCCAAGATGGTGCTGCCGATGCATTACGGCACCAACCCGTTCCTCAAGGGCACCCCCGCCGAGTTCAAGGCGGCGCTCGGCCAGAGCTCGATCAAGGTGCTCGACGACTGGCAGCCGGGCGGGACGATGTCGTTCTAGGACTAAAGCGAGCACCCATTCCGCTCTAGCAAAACTATTTGCAGTTTTGCCGTCTCAGCTGTCTCACGCGTCTCACATTGTCTCACCAGGGGGGTGGGGGTGTGGCGTGAGACTCGAGGCAGAAAGCCTTATGCCATCGGCATCGGAGGCGTCTCAGGCAGCTGAGATTCGGGCCTGATGTGTCTCGCGCTCCGTCGACAAGACGCTAGTCCTTGACGTCACGCGCCCCCACGGTGCGCGAGCGGAATTCCTCCGGCACGGCGCGGCCGACATCGGTGAAGGCCTTCTTGACCGCCGCCACCGTCGGCCCGAACACCGCCTTGCGATTCTCGCGCGCCCACTTATTCGAGCCGATCGTGGTCTCGATCGAGCCCTGGAAGCGCGGCATGACGTAGCGCGCGAACAGCTCGTACGAGCGCAAGGTCGCCTCGCGGTCGGCCCATTCATGGGCGCGAAACAGGATGCCGCCGAAGCCGCCGTTGGAATAGCCGAGCAGGCGCTCGATGCCTTGCGCCACGGTGTCCGGCGTGCCGACCAGCGTCGCGCCCATCTTCACGCCCTCGCGCAGCGGATCGTCGGACCGGCCGGGCGGCCGGCCCAGCGTGTCTTCGAAATAGGTCACGGTCTCGCAGCGCTCCCCGGCATGGACCTCGCGCAACGCGCGCTCGTCGTCGTCGGCCAGGTGCGCATTGACGACGATGCGCCACTGCGAGCGGTCGGCCTTCTTGCCGTGCTTGGCCGCGGTCTCCTCGTAGATCGCCCATTGCTTGGCCATCGCCTCGGGCCCGCCCGGCAGGCCGGCGCCGATCGACAGCACGCCCAGCCCATGGCGGCCCGCCGCCATCATGCCGAACGGCGTGATCGTGCTGGCGCAGGCGATCGGGAAGTGCGGATGGGAGTACGGTGCCAGATGCAGGCGCGCATCCTTGAGCTCGAACCAATCGGTCTTCATCGTCACCGGCTCCTCGCACTTCAGGAGCTGCATGATGGCGTCGAGCGATTCATCCATGCGGCGGCGCTGGGTCGACGGATCGATGCCCATCATGTAGGCGTCCGAGGGCAGCGCGCCGGGCCCGCAGCCCAGCATGGTGCGGCCGCGCGACATGTGGTCGAGCTGCACGAAGCGGTTCGCCACCATCAGCGGGTGATGATACGGCAGGCTGGTGATGCCCGAGCCGAGGCGGATGAAGCGCGTGCGCTCGATGGCCGCGCCGATGAACACTTCCGGCGAAGCGATGGTCTCCCATCCCGCCGAGTGATGCTCTCCGATCCACGCTTCGTCGTAGCCCAGCTCGTCGAGCCATTCGATCAGCTCCATGTCGCGCGCCATGCCGAGCGTCGGGTTCTCGCCGACGCGATGGAACGGCGCGAGAAAGATGCCGAACGTCAGGCCCTTGTGGTTGCCTGTCTGTGCCATGAAATCCTCCGGTGGACCGAGACAGTAGCACACGCCACCATGCGCATGAGACATGAGTGACAACAACGCCCTGCCGCTCAGCCGCTTCACGATCATCGAGCTGAACGATGCCGGCATGCCGGTGCCGCTCAGGCTCGCGGCGTCGCTCGCCGGCAAGATCGCGGCCGATCTCGGCGCCACAGTCCTGAAGATCGAGCCCGCCGAGGGCGACCCGGTGCGGCGGCTGCCGCCTTTTCTTTCACATGGTGAAAGCGCGCTGTTTCAGTTTCTCAATACGTCGAAACAATCCGTGCGGCTCGGTCGCGGGACCCTGCCGGACCTGCTGGCCAAGGCGCAGGCCTGCCTGTTCGAGGAGCCGAGCTCGCTCGCCGAAATGGTGCGCAAGTCGCCCGCGACTCCGATCGAGCTGGCGGCGTTCCCGGTCGGCATGGAGCCGATGCCGTTCAGCGAATTCACCGTGCTGGCGCTGGGCGGCCTGCTGCACATGGTGGGCGAGCCCGATCGCAAGCCGCTGCGGCTGGGCGGCCATCAGGCGTCCTATGCCGCGGGTTTCGCCGCCTTCACCGGCCTCGCGACGGCGCTCGCGGCGCGCGATGCCGGCCGCAGCGCGCCGGGGGTGCGCGTCTCGCTCACCGAAGTGATGCAGTGGGTCAACTGGAAGGCGGCGTCCGGCGCCGAGGCCTCGGGCAAATCGCCGGGCCGCGAGGGCAAAGGCTCGGAGTTCCAGATCGTGCCCTGCAAGGACGGTTATGTCGCCGTGGTCTACACCGTGACGCAGTGGCCGGCAGTGCGCGCACTAGTCGGCGATCGCAGGCTCGAAGACAAGAAATTCGCCACGCGCGCCGAACGACGCGACAACGTGGCCGAGCTCTACGCGATCTTGCGGCCCTGGTTCGCGGACAAGACGCGCGCCGAGATCCAGGCGCTGGCCCAGGCCAAAGGCGTGCCGTTCGGGCCGATCTTCTCGCCTTCGGAATTGCTCGAGAGCGAGCAGTATCTGGCGCGCGGCTTCCTCACGAAGTTCGGCGGCGGGAAAATCCCCCAACTGCCCGTGCAGTGGAACGGCCGCTCTTTCGCGCCGAGGGCAATGGCATGAGTGATCCGTTGGACGGCGTCCGCGTGCTCGATTTCGGCCTGCTGACGGCCGGCGCCAACACCTCGGCGATGCTGGCCGATCTCGGCGCCGACGTGCTCAAGATCGAATCCGGCGCCTATCTCGATCCGTTCCGCGTCGTCGGCAAGATCGACAACGACGAAGGCTGGTGGAATCGCTCGCCGCAGTTCCGCTTCACCAACCGCAACAAGCGCGGGCTGGCGATCAATTTGAAGGACAAGCAGGGACAGCAGGTGATCCGCGAGCTCGCCGCGCATTGCGATGTCGTGGTCGAGAATTTCCGCCGCGGCGTGCTCGATCGCGCCGGCCTGGGCTATGCCGACCTGAAGGAAGCCAATCCGCGCATCGTCTTCGCCGCCATCTCGAGCCAGGGCGACACCGGGCCGGAGCGCTTGAACGTCTCGTTCGGTTCGACGCTCGATGCGACGTCGGGCATCGCCGCCCTGACCGGCTACGAGGGCGAGGAGCCGCGCATCTCCGGCATGGACGTGAACTATCCCGACCAGATCGTCTCGCTGTTCGCTGCCGGCATCGTGATCACCGCTGTGATGGAGGCCCGACGCACCGGCCGGGGCTGCTTCCTCGACTTCTCCCAGCGTGAGGTAGCCTCGTTCACCCTGGGCGAGGAAATCTTGGCAGCGTCGGTCAACCGCGAACGCCGATACGAACGGCGCGGCAATCGCGAGGACGGCATCGCGCTGCAGGACGCGTTCCGCTGCAGGGACGGCCGTTGGATCGCGGTCACCTCGGAGGCGAACGATGCCGCGATCGAACGTCTCTGCGCCGCGAACGATTGCGCGACCGCGCTTCAAATGCTGAAGAAGAAGGGCGTCGCCGCCGCGCCGTGCAACGACGGCAACGATCTATTGCGCGACAAGGCGCTGGCCGGCGTCAGCCTGGTGCGCGATCGAGACGGCCGCTTGGTCAAAGGCCTGCCCTACAGCCTCGACGGCAGAGGCTTGGCGATCGAGCGGCCGGCGCCCGATCTCGGCCAGCACACCGAGGAGGTCTTGCGCGCGCTTTTGGGCTACGACGATGCTAAATTGCGGGCGCTGGCGGAGGCGGGCGTGACGTCGACCACGCCCACGATTGGAGAGATCTGAGGATGGCGCGCGCCGAAGTGCAGAAGCTGATCGATCGCATGGTGATCCCCGCCATAGCCGCGCCGATGTTCCTCGTCTCCAATCCCGCATTGACGCTGGCGTGCTGCGCCGAAGGCATCATGGGCTCCTTCCCCGCGCACGGCACGAGGAGCCGGGAGGAGTTCCAGGCCTGGCTCGACCAGATGATGGAGGGCATCAAGCGGCTGGAGGATGCCGGGCAGAAGCCCGCGCCCTGGGCCGTCAATCTCGTCGTCCACGCGTCCAACCCGCGCTACCCCGGCGACCTCGAGCTGGTCGAGAAATACAAGGTGCCGGTGGTGCTGACGTCGAAGGGCGCGCCGGGCGATGCGATCAAGCGCATCCATGGCTGGGGCGCGGTCGCCCTGCACGACATCGCCAACCGCCGCCATGCCGAGAAGGCGCTCGAGGCGGGAGTCGACGGCGTGATTGCCGTGGCGGGCGGCGCGGGCGGCCATACCGGCACGATCAATCCCTTCGCGCTCATGAACGAAGTGCGACAGCTGGGGGATCACTTCGCAATAGTGCTGGCGGGCAGCATCACCACCGGCCAGGACATCCTGGCGGCGCAGGCGATGGGCGCCGACCTCGCCTACATCGGCACGCGCTTCATCGCCACGCGCGAGGCGATGGCGGCCGACGCCCACAAGAAGATGATCCTCGACACCCGCGCGACGGATGTCTTCCTCACCTCCTCGATCGACGGCGCGCCGGCCAACTGGCTGACACCGAGCCTGCTCGCGGCCGGCATCGACCTCGACGTGCTGCGCACGACGCTGCCGACCAAGGTCGTCTCCGCGCAGGCCAACAAGAAGCGCTGGAAGGACATCTACACGGCGGGCCATGGCGTGGGGAACATCGACGACGTCCCGCCGGCGGCCGAGCTCTGCCGCCGGTTGATCGCGCAATACAAGGAAGCCAAGCGCAATCTGGCGCAAGTCGCGGCGTGAGCACGGCCATGAAGATCCGCATGGACGGTCTCTCCAAGGTGTTCGGAGAGGGCGACAGTCGCACCGTCGCGCTGCAGGGCTTCGCGCTTGCCGTCGATGACGGCGAATTCGTCTGCATCGTGGGCCCGAGCGGCTGCGGCAAGACCACGATGCTGCGCATGGTCGCGGGACTCGAGGCGCCGTCCGGCGGCGACATCCGGATCGACGCCGCGGCCGCAGGCGGCCGGCCGATGAATTCCATGGTGTTCCAGGACCAGGGCCTGTTCCCGTGGATGACGGTGATCGACAATGTGGCGTTCGGGCTGGAAATGCGCGGGTTGGGCAGGCGCGAGCGTCGCCGGCGCGCCGAACCGTTCCTCGAGATGATCGGCCTCACCCGCTTTCGCGACCACTATCCGCAGCAGCTCTCGGGCGGCATGCGCCAGCGCGTCTCGATTGCGCGCGCGTTCGCGACCGATCCGGAGATCCTGCTGATGGACGAGCCGTTCGCGGCGCTCGACGCGCAGAACAAGCTCATCATGCAGGAGGAGCTGTTGCGCATCTGGGAGGGCACGCAGAAGACGGTGCTGTTCATCACCCATGCCATCGACGAAGCGATCGCGCTCGGCGACCGCATCGTGGTGATGACGGCGCAGCCCGGCCGCATAAAAGAGATCGTGCCGGTGCTCGACTTCCCGCGCCCCCGCAAGCCGGTCGAGCTGCGCGGCGATCCACGGTTCGGTGCGTTGCAGCTCGAGATCTGGCGCATGCTCGAGGACGAGGTGCGCGCCGCTCGTCTGCAGGCCAAGGTCTGAGCCATGCGCGGCGCCAACCAGGAACGCGCACTCGCGATCCTTTCGCCGCTGGCTGTGCTCGTGGTGTGGCAGCTCTGCTCCACCATGGGCTGGATCGACCAGCGCTACGTGCCCTCGCCGGTGAGCATTGCACAAGCGGGTTGGGATTTGGCGCTGTCGGGGCGACTGGCGCTCGATATCGGCGCCACCCTGCGCCGACTTGTCGTGGGTTACGTGCTGGGCGCAGTGCCGGGCGTGGCGCTCGGCATGGTGATGGGCCTGAACCGCTGGGTGCGCGCCGCGATCGATCCCCTGATCGCCGCGATCTATCCGATCCCGAAGATCGCCCTGCTGCCTTTGCTGATGCTGGCGTTCGGGCTGGGCGACGGCTCCAAGGTGGCGGTCGTCGCCATGTCGGTGCTGTTCCTGACCGTCATCAACACGACATCGGGTGTGGTGCAGCTCGACCAGATCTACTTCGACGTCGCCCGCAACTACGGCACGCCCTGGTACAAGCTCTTCCTGCGGGTGATCCTGCCCGGGGCGCTGCCCACCATCTTTGCCGGCCTGCGCATCAGCCTGGGCGTGTCCCTGGTGGTGCTGGTCAGCGCGGAATTCGTGGCCTCCGACGCAGGAATCGGCGCCCTGATCTGGGCCTCGTGGCAGACCCTGGTGGTCGAAAACATGTTCGTCGGCATCATCGTGATCACCGTCCTGGGTGTGCTTTCGACATTATTTCTCCACGAATGCGAGCGCTTTCTGGTACCTTGGCGACGCAATTAGAGGTCACGGGATGCGAAAACTGCTGCTGACCGGGTTGCTCGGTCTCACCTTCGGCCTGGGGACCGCGACGGCCGGGGCCCAGCCGGTCAAGATCGGCGATCTCGGCATCGTCGCCGACGCCCCGTTCTACATCGCGATTGAAAAAGGCTACTTCGCCGAAGAGAAGATCGAGGTCGAGCTTCAGCGCTTCAATTCGGCCGCCCAGGCCACGGCGCCGCTCTCGACCAACCAGGTGCAGGTGGTGGGCGGCGGCGTCGGTGCCGCGCTCTACAATGCGTTCGCGCGCGATTGGCCGGTCCGCATCGTCATGGCGCGCACGCGCGACATGCCGGGTTTTTCGAGCGACACGCTGGTGCTGCGCAACGACCTCAAGGACAAGATCAAGTCGGCCAAGGACCTCAAGGGCCATCTGATTGCCATCAATACGCCCGCCTCGGTGCTGCACTACATGCTGGGCAAGCTGATGGAATCCGAGGGCCTGTCAATCGACGATGTGCAGACCATCAGCATGTCGTGGCCCAACATGGCGCCGGGCATGGAGACCAAGGCGATCGACGGCGGCACCGTGGTCGAACCTTTTGCCGAGCAGTTCTCGAACAAGAACATCTCCTTCCCGTTCAAGCGCGCGGCCGACTTCATGAAGCCGCCGCTCGAAGTCTCGGTCATGCTCTACAGCAAGACCTGGGCCGACAAGAATCCCGACCAGGCCAAGGCATTCACCGTCGCCTATCTGAAGGGGGTGCGCGACTATTACGACGCCATGAAGGGCGGGCCCAAGCGCGCCGAGGTCATCGAGATCTGCGCCAAGTACACGACGCTCAAGGACAAGGCGATGTACGACAAGATCCAGTGGAGCTACATGGATCCCAATGCCGAGATCTCCTTCGACGGCCTGCGCGACCAGCAGGATTGGTATGTCAAACACGGCTTCGTCTCGCGCCGGGCCAATCTGGAAGGCGTGGTCGACGGGCGCTTCCTGCACTATGCGCTCGAGAAGCTGGGCCGCGTCGAGGTCAAGTAAGCAGCGTATCGAGGTTGGGCATGGCTGAGCCTGCTTCCGTCGTCCGTCTGTCGCAGCGCGGCGAGGACTGCCTGCGCACCGGCCCGGGCACGCCTGCCGGGCGTTATCTGCGGCAGTTCTGGCAGCCGATCTATCACTCGGTCGATCTGAAGCCGGGCCGCGCCGTCACGCTCAGGATCATGAGCGAGGAGTTCACCCTCTACCGCGGCCAGTCGGGCAAGCCCTACCTCGTCGACGCCAAGTGCCCGCACCGAGGCACGCGTCTGTCGTCGGGCTGGATCGAGGGCGATCAACTGCGCTGCTTCTATCACGGCTGGAAGTTCGACGGCTCGGGCGCCTGCGTCGAGCAGCCGGCGGAAGAGAACGCCTTCTGCCACAAGGTGGCACTCGCTGCCTATCCGCTGCGCGAGTATCTCGGCCTGGTCTTCGCCTTCCTGGGAACCGGCGCACCGCCGGAGTTCCCGGTGCATCCGGAATTCGAGTTCTTCGACGGCATGGTCGAGATCGATTCGTACAGCCGCGATTGCAACTATTTCCAGAATCTCGAGAACGCGCTCGACATGAGCCATATCGGCTTCGTGCATGCCGACAACGCCGCGATCTTCAAGGGCATCGGTCTCGGCCGGGCGCTGGACGCCAAAGAATCGATGTGGGGCGTGACCTACGGATTCACCCGGTCCGACGGCCAAAAGCGCGTGCAGCAGTTCGGCATGCCCAACATCTTCTATCTCACGGCGCTGCCGACCGACCCGGAGATCGGCTGGCAGGAATCGATGTTCTGGTGGGTGCCGATCGACGATTTGCGGCACATGCAATTCAGCGTGCACCGCGTCCCGGCGCAAGGCGAGGTCGCGCAACGCATTCACGCCCGCCGCCAGGCGCGGCGCAGCGCGATCACGATCTGCCACCAGAAACTCGCCAAGGACGTGCTCGAAGGCCGCGCTTCGATGCGCGACGTCGACAAGTCCAAAGTCGACCTCGTGCGTCTGCAGGACGACGTGGCACAGGTCGGCCAGGGCCTGATGACCGACCGCGACGGCGAGCGGCTGGGCCGGGCCGATGTGGGCGTGATCGCCATCCGCCGATTGTGGGAGCGCGAGCTCTCGGCCTTCGTCGAAGGCCGGCCGATCAAGCAGTGGCGGCGCGACGGCTCGATCGTGCCGCGCGCCTGGGGTCTGGCGGGCAATCCGGCCACCATCGGCGGCGCCGGTGCAGGCGGGCGGACGGCGGCCGAGATCATCGACGTGCGGCCCTTCGTCGAGATCGAGGAGCAGCTCAAGGCGCTGCACGCACCCGTTACCTGATGCGCGTCGATCGTCCGACCGAGCCCGGCCCGCGATTGACCCTGGCCGAGCGCGATCGCCGCCATGCCGGCCTGCGCTCAATCATGGAGAAGCAGGGCTTCGACGCGATCGTGGTCGGCTCCTTCCAGGGCCGCGAGCGACTCGAAGGCTATCTGATCGACGACTTTCTCGACGCTGTGGTCGTGCTGCCGCTGAAGAGCCCGCCGGTGCTGTTGGCCTTCGGCGGCAGCCGCATCAGCCGCATCTTCGAGAGCCAGCGCCGCGGCCACGATATCTGGGTGCCGGACGTGCGGCTCAGCGCGGGCGGCGCGGCCGTGGCCGGCGTATTGAAGGAGCGCGGCCTTGCCAGGGGCCGCATCGGCTTGGTCGGCTTCGGGCCGACGGCGCCCGGCGAGATGGAAGGCCTGCTGCCGCTCGGCTTCCACACCAATCTCGTGAAAGCGCTGCCCGAGGCGACGCTTGCCGACTTCACGCGCGATTTCACCGACTTCATGCTGGTGAAGAGCGAAGAGGAGATCGCGCTGCTGCGCTTCGCTGCGCGAGTGAGCGAGGAGGCGTGCCGGGTGATGATGGAAACGGCGCGACCGGGCGTCAGCGAGGCGCTCGTCTACGCCGACACGGTGCGCGAGATCCATCGCTGGGGCTGCGACCTGCGCTACCCCTTCTTCAGCCTGCAATCAGGCAAGGACAATATCGGATGGGGCGTGCCGCGCTGGAGCGTGCGCGCCGAGCCGCCGCGCATTCTCGAGGCGGGCGACCTCGTCCAGGCCGAGATCCACACCTGCTATGGCGGCCAGGAAGGGCAGGTGAATTTCTCGGTGGCGCTCGATCCGGTCGACGAGGTCGTGCGCCGGCTCGAGGACGTGGCGCGCGCGAGCTACGAGGCGGCCATCGCTGCGATCAGGCCCGGCGTCACCTTCGCTTCGGTCGTGCAGGCGATGGAGAAGCCGATCGCCGAGGCCGGCTGCTGGAGCAAGACGCCGCTTCTGCACACGCTGACCTTCGGTTCAACCGGCTTCACTTCCGTGAACCGCGCGCAGCTCAAGGGCACGCGCGAGGAGACGATCGAAGGCGCGGCCCGTCCCGGCATCCGCCGCGGCGAGCTCGTGCTGCAGGAAGGCATGGGCCTGGAGGTCGAGCCCAACGCCTGCCTCGGCATGGTGCGCGTCAATATCGGCGCCGGCGTGCTGGTGACGTCGCGCGGTGCGGAAGAACTCAATTCGCTCGCGACTCGGGTCCAGCACGTGGGTTAGGCTCGCTCCCATTGAGGGAGCGTCCAAGGTGAAAAGCAAGGCAGCGGTCTGCTACGAGGCCGGCAAGGAACTCGTGATCGAGACGGTCGATCTCGAAGGGCCGAAGTTCGGCGAGGTGCTGGTCGAGATCAAGGCATCGGGGGTCTGCCACACCGACGAATTCACGCGCTCCGGCGGCGATCCGGAGGGCCTGTTCCCGGTGATCTTCGGCCATGAGGGCGCCGGCGTGGTGGTCGATGTCGGCCCGGGCATCGTGTCGCTCAAGAAGGGTGACCACGTGATCCCGCTCTACACGCCCGAATGCCGCCAGTGCAAATCCTGCCTATCGGGCAAGACCAACCTCTGCACGGCGATCCGCGGCACGCAGGGCCAGGGCGTGATGCCCGACGGCACATCGCGCTTCTCGATCGGCGGCAGGAAGATCCATCACTACATGGGCTGCTCGACCTTCTCGAACTACACCGTGTTGCCCGAGATCGCGCTCGCCAAGATCCGGCCCGACGCGCCGTTCGACAAGGTCTGCTACATCGGCTGCGGCGTGACCACCGGCATCGGGGCGGTGCTCAACACCGCCAAAGTGGAGCCCGGAGCCAACGTCGTGGTGTTCGGCCTGGGCGGCATCGGCCTCAACGTCGTGCAGGGCGCCCGCATGGTCGGCGCCAACATGATCGTCGGCGTCGACCTCAATCCGGCGCGCGAGGCGCTCGGCCGCAAGTTCGGCATGACCCATTTCGTCAACCCGTCGACCCTGGGCGCGAAGGACCTCGTCGCGCACCTGGTCGAGCTGACCGACGGCGGTGCCGACTATTCCTTCGAGTGCGTCGGCAACACCAAACTGATGCGCCAGGCGCTGGAGTGCTGCCATCGCGGCTGGGGCAAGTCGGTCATCATCGGCGTCGCGGGCGCGGGCCAGGAGATCGCCACACGCCCCTTCCAGCTCGTCACCGGCCGGCACTGGATGGGCACGGCGTTCGGCGGCGCCAAGGGCCGGCGCGATGTCCCGAAGATCGTCGACTGGTACATGGACAGGAAGATCGACATCGATTCGCTGATCACGCACGTCATGCCGGTCGAGAAGATCAATGATGCCTTCCATCTCATGCACGAGGGCAAATCCATCCGCAGCGTGGTGACGTTCTGATGCGCACCTTGGGCAACACGACGATCCAGAAGGTCGAGGAGATCTGCGGCCCCGGCTTCAAGCCCCAGCGCATGTTCCCGAAATTCAACCAGGAAGCCTTCGACGCCCAGAAGAGCTGGATGGTGCCCGAGCATGTCGAGCCGGGCAGCGATCGGCTGGTCGGCTCGGTGCATACCTGGATCGTCAAGACACCGAAACACACGATCCTGATCGACACCTGCCTCGGCAATCACAAGCAGCGCACCAATCCCGGCTGGCGCAACCTCGACACGCCGTTCCTCAAACGGCTGAAGGCCTGCGGCTGCGATCCCGATTCGGTCGATCTCGTGATGTGCACGCATCTGCATGTCGATCATGTCGGCTGGAACACCAGGCTCGAGAACGGTCGTTGGGTACCGACGTTCAGGAACGCCAAGTACCTGTTCGGCAAGCGTGAGTACGCGCACTGGGAGAGCGAGCGCAAAAAGGCCGGCGACGGCAAGGTGAACGACGGCTCGTTCGACGATTCGGTGCTGCCGGTCGTCGAAGCGGGAAAAGCCGTGATGATCGATTCTGATCACCAACCCGACCCGCTGCTCACCATCAAGGACTATCCCGGCCACACACCGGGCTCGATCGCGATCAACCTCAAGGACGGCGGCAGGATGGCGACCTTCTCGGGCGACATCATGCATCACCCGATCCAGGTCTATCATCCCGACTGGTCGAGCCAGTTCTGCACCGACCAGGAACTGTCGGCCAGGTCGCGCCGCCGGCTGCTGGAGGATTGCGTGTCGACCAATGCGTTGCTCTGCCCCGCCCACTTCCCCGGCGCCAATGCGGGCTACATCAAATCAGCGGGCAATGCCTTCAAGATCGAATGGGATGTCCAGAAATGACCAAGGGCCCTGAAGACGATCCGGGCCTCGCCGGCAAAGTCGCCATCGTTTCCGGCGGCGGCGCGCGCGGCGATGGCATCGGCAACGGCCGCGCGGCGGCGATCCTGCTGGCGCGCTCGGGAACGAGGGTCGTGGTGGCCGATCTCGATCCCAAGCTCGCCGAGCGCACGGTCGAGATGATCAAGGCCGAGGGCGGCCATGCCATTGCGCACGGCTTCGATGCCACCAAGGAGAAGGATTGCCGCAATCTGGTCGACGCCGCGGTCGATCACTGGGGCCGGCTCGACTTCCTCGACAACAATATCGGCATTGGCAGCCGCGGCAGCGTGGTCGACGAGAAGCCCGAGGAATACCGCAGGGTCATGCAGGTCAATGTCGAGACGATGTTCCTGCTCTCCAAGCACGCCATTCCCGCCATGATCAAGACCGCCAAGGGCGGCGCCATCGTCAACATCTCGTCGATCTCGGCGCTGCGTCCGCGCGGGCTCACCACTTATTCGGTGTCGAAGGCGGCCGTGATCGGCCTCACCCAGGCGATGGCGGTCGACCACGGCAAGGACCGCATCAGGGTCAACTGCATCTGCCCCGGGCCGATGTACACGCCGATGGTCAATCGCGGCAACGGCATGAGTGAGGCGGCCCGCCAGCAGCGCGCCAACGCCTCGGTGCTGAAGATCGAGGGCCTGGGCTGGGACATCGGCCAGGGCGTGCGCTTCCTGCTCAGCAACCACGCCCGCTACATCACCGGCCAGGTGCTAGTGATCGATGGCGGCGTCACCCTGCAAGGCCCCTCGCGCGACAGCGAAGCCCAATAGGAGAAGCGATCGAATGGCCCGCCTGCCCTACCTCGACGTCGAGCAGCTTCCGCCCGAGCACAAGGAGCTGCTGAAACGGCCGATCAACCTCACGCGCCTGCTGGTGAATTCGCCCGGCATGGCACGCGCCTTCCACGGCATCGGCAATTACATCCGCTTCAAGAGCACGCTCGATCCGCGGCTGCGCGAGCTGGCGATCCTCCAGGTGGGCTGGATGGAGCGCTCCGAGTACGAGTTCACCCATCACGTCAAGATCGGCAAGGAGTTTGGCGTCACCGACGAGGATATCCAAGGCCTCTTCCTCGAGACCGAGGGCAAGCCCAGCAAGCTCGAGCCGCTCGTCAAAGCGGTGCTGAAAGGGGCGCGCGAGATGGTGCGCGACGTCGGCATGTCGGACGCGACCTTCGCCGAGATCAAGCAGCATCTCGGCAACGAGCACATGACCGACCTGGTGCTGACCATCGCCTTCTACTGTGCCGTCGTGCGCGTGCTCGCCACGATGAAGATCGACAACGAGCCGCAGTACAAGGAAGTGCTGAAGCAATATCCGATTCCGGGAGTGTCGTGACATGCGCCTGAAAGACAAGGTCGCCATCGTGGTCGGCGCGGGCCAGAGCCCGGGCGAAGGGGTCGGCAACGGCCGCGCCACGGCGCTCACCTTCGCGCGGGAAGGCGCAAAGGTGCTGTGCGTCGATCGTCACCTGGAGTCCGCGCAGGAAACCGTCGACCTGATCAAGCAGAAGCAGGGCACGGCCGCCGCCTTCAAGGCCGACGTCACCAAACATGCCGATCTCAAGGAGATGGTGGCCGACACCATGACGCGCTGGGGCCGCATCGACATCCTGCACAACAATGTCGGCGTGTCGATCGCCGGCGGCGATGCCGAACTCGACAATATCACCGAGGAGGCGCTCGACCGCTGCACGGCGATCAACCTCAAGAGTTGCATCCTGGCCTGCAAGGAAGTCGTGCCGATCATGCGCAAGCAGGGTTCGGGCGCCATCATCAACATCTCCTCGATGGCCGTGCTCACGACCTATCCGTACGTCGCCTACAAGGCGACCAAGGCCGCCATGGTCGCCTTCACCGAGCAGCTCGCCTACCAGAATGCGCCGTACGGCGTACGCGCCAACGTGATCCTGCCCGGCCTGATGAACACGCCGATGGCGGTCGACACCCGGGCGCGCGAGTTCAAGAAGACGCGCGCCGAGATCGAGGCAATGCGCGACGCCAAGGTGCCGCTGCGCAGGAAGATGGGCACCGGCTGGGACGTCGCAAACGCTGCCCTGTTCCTGGCATCGGACGAAGCCAATTTCATCACCGGCGTCACCTTGCCGGTCGACGGAGGTGCGAGCGTCAACACATCGGGCTAGTCTGCGGCTTGGGGGAGAGAGAATGGGGATCAGGACAATGTTTGCACGTTCATTGGTGGCGGCGCTCGCCGCTGTTTCGTTTATGGGCACAGCGCTCGCGCAGGAAGCCGATCATCCCAAGGACAAGAAGCTGGTGGTCGGCTCCGACTTCGGCGTGGCGCCGTGGATGGTGCGCGGCGCCAACGGACCTGAGGGCTTCGGCGTCGACATGGTGACCGAGATCGCCAAGCGCATCGGCCGGCCGGGCGTCGAGATCGTCGACATCAACTTCTCCGGCCTGTTCGCGGCGCTGTTCTCCAAGCGCATCGAGTGCACGGTCAATCCGCTCAACATCACCGCCGAGCGCGCCGAGAAGATGCTCTATACCGAGCCGTTCTTCGCCACCGGCAACGGCTTCCTGATCCGCGCCGCCGACTCCATGACGGGCTTCGAGGACTTGAAGGGCAAGCAGCTCGCCGTCAACCGCGGCACGATCTCCGACACCTGGGCCACCGCCAACGCCGAGAAGTACGGCTTCGAGGTGCAGCGCTACGACACCTTCCCCGACTCGGTTCAGGCGGTGATCACGCGCCGCGCCTTCACCGCGCTCAACGAGATCCCGACCGCGGTGTTCGCCGCCAGCAAGAACAAGGCGATCAAGGTCGGCTTCAAGGACTACAACGGCCGCAATTTCGGCTATGCCTTCCGGCTCGAGGACGTGCAGTACCGCAACACCGTCGAGAACGCGATCGAGTGCATGAAGAAGGACGGCGTGCTCGTGAAGCTCTACGAGAAGTGGTACGGCACCAAGGTCGATGCCGGCTCGTCGATCAGCACGATCTTCCCGGGCTATGGCCCGCCGGGCTTCAAGGGCTACGACCCGACGCCGCATCAGTTGGCATGCAAGTGACGGGCGCGGCCGCCCTCGGGATGTGAGCCCGCTTCTCGACAATTTCTTCAACCGCCAGATCCTCGCCCAGTACGGCCCGTCCGTACTGGCGGGCTTCTGGCTCACTGTCGAAGTGGCACTGCTCACCATCCTGGCCGGCGTCGGGACGGGCCTGGCGCTGGCGATCGTGCGGGCGATGCGGGTGCGCGCGGCCGACATCGCCATCACTATCTTCGTCGACGTCTTCCGCACCCTGCCGCAGCTCGTCATCATCATCTTCGTCTATTTCGGCCTGCCCTATGCCGGCCTGCAGCTCTCGCCCTTCGCCGCCACGGTGCTGTCGCTGGGCGCCGTGCTGGCGGCGTTCGCGACCGAGATCTTCTGGTCGGCGATCCAGGCCATTCCGCAGGGCCAGTGGGACGCCGCGCGCTCGCTCGGGCTCGGCTTCTTCCAGATCCTGTTCAAGGTGATCCTGCCTCAGGCGGTGCGGCTTGCCGTGCCGTTGCTCGCCAACCGCGCCATCTCGATCACCAAGGGCACCGCGCTCGGCACCGCGGTGTCGCTGCCCGAGCTGCTGGGCCGCGCCGAAAGCGTCATGGCGATCGCCGCCAATCCCTCGCCGCTCACCCTGGCGGCCGCGTTCTATCTGGTGTTCTTCGTGCCGCTGGTCGTGGCCAGCCGCTGGCTCGAGGGCCTGGGTTCGCCGAAATTCCTGCACGGGCAGCGCTGATGGACAGCCTGCAGCTTTTCCTCGCCAACTTTGCCGACTGGGACTCGTTCCTGATGATCTGGCCGCTACTCTGGCAGGGCCTGCAGCTCACCGCCCTGCTCGCCGTCGTCACCCTGCCGATCGCCATCGCCGTCGGGCTGGCAATAGCCGTCGCCTACTCCTTCCACAACAGGCCGCTGAACGTCGCGCTCCTGATCTGGATCGATCTGTTCCGCTCCTTCCCCGTGCTGGTGCTGCTGATCCTGATCTTCTACGGCCTGCCCTTCCTTGGCCTGAAGCTGCCCTCCTTCACCGCCTGCGTGCTGGCGCTGACGCTCAACAATTCGGGCTATTACGGCGAGATCTTCCGCGCCGGCATCGAGGCCGTGCCGCACGGCCAGCGCGAGGCCGCCCGTGCGTTGGGCCTGCATCCGCTGCACATCATCTTTCTGGTGATCCTGCCGCAGGCGCTGTCCCGCGTGCTGGCGCCGCTTGCCTCCAATTCGCTCGAGCTGGTCAAGACCACGTCGATCGCCGCCCTGGTCGCGCTGCCGGAGCTGCTGCGTTCGGCGCGCGTCGCCCAGGAGCAGACGTACAATCCCACCCCGCTCACCGCGGTTGCCGTGATCTTCTTCGTCCTGCTCTGGCCGTTCGCGCGCTGGGTCGCCAGGCTAGAGCGCGACATGCTGATGAGGCAGAGATGAATCGTCTTGCAGGAAAGACCGCGCTGATCACCGGCGCCTCGTCGGGCATCGGCCGCGCCATTGCCCGCAAGTTCCATGCGGAAGGCGCCAGCCTGCTGCTGATGGACATCACCGAGCAGGTGGTCGAAGGCGGCGAGCCGACGCACAAGATCCTGAACGCGCCGTTCTTCCAGGGCGACGTGTCGAAGGAAGCCGACGTCGAGGAAGCGGTGCGCCGTGCCGCCGCCTTGGGTGGAGGGTCTGGCGGCCGGCTCGACATCGTGGTCAACGATGCCGTCGTGCGCGTCGGCAAGAAGCTCACCGATACCAGCCTCGACGAATGGAACCGCGTGATGGCGGTGAATGTGACAGGCGTGTTTCTGATGTGCCGCGCCGCGGTGCGGCGCATGCTCGGCCAGGACGTCCGCAACGAGGCGCGCGGCCGCATCGTCAACATCTCCTCGCAGCATGGCATGATCGCCTCGCCGGAGGACTGCTCGTACGGCGTGTCGAAATCGGCGATCGTCTATCTCACCCGCCAGGTCGCCGCCGATTACGGCAAGGACCAGATCATCTGCAATGCCGTGGCGCCGGGAAAAATCCTCACCGGCAAGGGCGGTCGCGCAGTCGAGCCGCGCTGGATCGACTATAGTCACGCCCGCACGCCGCTGCCGCGGCTTGGCCGGCCGGACGACGTCGCCAATGCCGCCCTCTTCCTGGCGTCGGACGAGGCGAGCTTCATCACCGGCGAGAATCTGATGGTCGATGGCGGCTGGATGGCGAGCTAACGCGAGGAACCCGATGTGGCGCTACCACAATCCCGTCGACGTGCAGTTCGGCGCCAGCGTCTTCGACCGGCTGGCCGATGCGTTGCGCGGCCGCGCCTACTGTCTCGTCACATATGACGAGATCAATGGCGGCAGCGTGTTCGCCGCCCTAACGCGGCGCATCGTCGCGATGGCCGGCGAACCCGCGGCCCTGGTGCGCAACATCGGCCCCAATCCTGATTTCATTGGCCTCGCCCGATCCTGCCGGCTCTACGCCGAAGCGCGGCGATCGATCAGGGCGATCGTGGCGCTGGGCGGCGGCTCGGTGATCGATGCCGCCAAGGTCTTGGCGGCAGCCGACGGCGATTTCGCCAGGGTGCAGCGTCACCTGGAAACCGGCAGTGTCGGCGAGACGCTGGCTGCAACGCCGATCATCGCCATCCCGACCACGGCCGGCACCGGCAGCGAGGTCACGAGCTGGGCCACGGTGTGGGACACCGAGGCGAAGAAGAAATATTCGCTGGCGCGCGAGAGCCTCTACCCCGAAACCGCGCTGGTCGATCCCCTGCTGACGCTGGGCCTGCCGCGTGGCCTTACGATCAGCACCGGCCTTGATGCGCTGAGCCACGCCCTGGAAAGCCTGTGGAACGTCAACGCCAACCCGGTCTCAGGGGCGCTGGCCGAGACCGCCGCGCGCGAGATCCTCGACGTGCTGCCGGCACTGGCCGGCGATCTCGGCAACGAGGCGCTCAGGACCCGGATGTCACGCGCCGCGCTGGTCGCAGGGTTCGCCTTCTCGAACACCAAGACCGCACTCGCGCACGCCCTCTCCTATCACCTGACCTTGCATCACGGCGTGCCGCACGGCATCGCCTGCTCGTTCAGCCTGCCGCTGATCATGCGCGCGGTGACGGGCTGCAACAGCGCCTGCGACGCGGCGCTGAAGCGCATCTTCGGCCCGGACCTCGAGGCGGGCGCAGCGCGGCTCGAAACCCTGCTGCGCACGCTCGGTGTCTCGACCGTGCCCGGCGACCACGGCATCGCCACCCGCGACTGGCAGGCGCTGATCGGCGACGCGCTGGCCGGCGAGCGCGGCCGCAACTTCATCGGCCGGCACCAAGCCTTGCTTTAGGGTCTACCGCGGCTGCGCAAGCAGCCCGGCCTGATCTTCCAGGACCACGGCCCATCGCTCGAGCCGATCGGCATATTCGACCAGCGCGACGCGACTGGTCTCGACTGCGACACTTGGCGCCACGTTCCGGCAATTGGCCGCAAGCTCGCGATGGCTTTCCGCCTGCCGGAGCAGGTGGAGGATGTATTCATGCGACAGATGATGGGCCGGCTCGCGACCCTGTAAGCTAGGCTGTGCGGACATGATGCGCGCGAGGTTGGCAAAGGCTCCGGCGCCATGCCTTGACCGCCGTCAATCCATCGCGGGAAGCGGTGAATAAGCGGGACGTTGCTCGTTCCATGTTGTAGTTGCGCAACACCGCGGCACACCGTCGCCGTCGATTTCCTGCGGTCAATCATGAGGAAACATTTCTGGTTCCGCTCGGGGATATCCAGTCGCCGCGTAACTAGATAGCCTCAAGCTTGAACCACGTGGGGGGACCCTGTGCCCGGCATCCGTGCTTCGTCCAATGTCGTCCGTTGGGTCGCGGTCGCCGCGGTGGTCGCGATCGCCGTCGCCGGCGCCGCCTGGTTCCTGCGCGACCAGGGCCGCGCGCCCTCGACAGCGGCCGCCACGCCGCCGCCCGCCGTCGGTGTCCGGGTCGCGGCAACGCGCGGCGTCAGCCAATCGTTCGAGTTCGTCGGCCGCATCAAGGCGGTGAACAAGGTCGACGTGCGCGCGCGCATCGAGGGCTTCCTCGAGAAGGTGCTGTTCCGCGAGGGCCAGGACGTCAAGGCCGGCGACCTCCTCTACCAGATCGAGAAAGTGCAGTTCCAAGCGCAGGTCGACCAGGCCAAGGCCAATCTCGCCGCCGCCGAGGCTGAATCGACCAATGCCAATTTGCAATATTCCCGCCAGGTCGAGCTCAAGAACCGCCAGTACAGCCCGCAGGCGGTGGTCGACCAGAACAAGGCCGCGGTCGACACCGCCCAGGCCAAGATCCTGCAAGCCAAGGCCGAGCTCACCCGGGCACAGGTCAACCTCGACTACACCGACATCCGCGCGCCGATCGACGGCCGCATCGGCCGCACCGCCTTCACGATGGGCAACCTGGTCAACCCGGCGAGCGGCGTGCTAGCAACCATCGTCAGCCAGGACCCGATCTACGTCCTGTTCCCGGTGAGCGTGCGCGACCTGCAGACGATTCGCGAGGCGCGCGCCAGGGAGGGCGGCGGACTGACCAAGATCGAGATCCTGCTGCGGCTGTCCGACGGCAAGATCTACGGCCATCCCGGCACGTGGAACTTCACCGATCCGCAGGTCGACCAGCAGACCGATTCGCTGATCATGCGGGCCACCGTGCCCAATCCCGAGCGCATCCTCTCCGACGGCGAATTCGTCACCGCCATCATCCGCGAGCGCAAGGACGAGCCACGGCTCGTGATCTCTCAGGCCGCCCTGCAAGTCGACCAGTCGGGCTATTACGCGCTGGTCGTCGATGGCCAGCACAAGGTGGTGCAGCGCCGCGTGCAGACCGGTCCCAACCTCGACACGGACGTGGTGATCGCCTCGGGCCTCAGGGAGGGCGACAAGGTGATCGTCGACGGCATCCAGAAGGTGCGACCGGGGCAGGTCGTGCAAGAAAGCGTGCTGCCGCCCGCCCAGGCCGGCCGCTAGGCGCAGGAGCCCGACATGATCTCCGGCATCTTCATCGACCGGCCGCGGCTCGCCTTCGTCGTGTCGATCGTGATCACCCTGGCCGGCCTGCTGGCCATCTTCCAGATTCCGGTCGCCCAGTTCCCCGAGATCGTGCCGCCGCAGGTCTCGCTCACCACCATCTATCCCGGCGCCGACGCCGAAGTGGTCGAGCAGACCGTGGCTCAGCCGATCGAGCAGCAGATCACCGGCGTCGACAACGCGCTCTACTACCAGTCCGCCAGCGCTGCGGACGGCAGCTACACCCTCACCGTCACCTTCGCGCTGGGCACCGATCCCGACATCAACACGGTGAACGTGCAGAACCGCGCCCAGCTTGCCACGCCGCTGCTGCCGCAGGAAGTGCAGCGCCAGGGCCTTGTCATCCGCAAGAAGTCGGCGGCGCTGCTGCAGGTGGTCAACCTCTATTCGCCCAAGGGCACGCACGACGCGCTGTGGCTCAACAACTACGCCACCATCAACGTGATCGACGCGCTGTCGCGTGTGCGCGGCGTCGGCCAGGCCACGCTGTTCGGCGCGCTCGACTATTCGCTGCGGCTGTGGCTCGACCCCGACCGGCTGACGGCGTTCAACCTCACGCCGGCCGACGTCGTGGCCGCCGTGCAGAACCAGAACGTGCAGGCGGCGCTGGGCCGCATCGGCGCGGCACCCACGCCGCAATCGCAGCAGTTCCAGCTCACCATCAAGACGCAGGGCCGGCTCACGCGGGCCGACCAGTTCGACAACATCATCATCCGCGCCAACCCGGACGGCTCGCTGGTGCGCGTCAAGGACGTGGCGCGGGCCGATCTCGGCGCCAAGAGCCAGGAGCGCTACAGCCGGTTCAACGGCGCGCCCGCCGCCGCCATCGGCATCTTCCAGGCGCCCGGCGCCAACGCCGTCGACGTGGCGCGCGATGTGCGCCAGGTGATGGAGAATCTCAAGCAGCGCTTCCCCGACGATCTCGTCTACGACGTGTTCTGGGATTCGACGGTGTTCGTCACCTCGACCATCGACGAGGTGGTGCGCACGCTGGCGATCGCCTTCGCCCTCGTGGCGCTAGTGGTCTTCCTGTTCCTGGGCAAGCTCCGCACCACGCTCATTCCGCTGATCGCCGTGCCGGTGTCGATCGTCGGCACGTTCGCCGTCCTGCTGCTGATCGGCTACTCGGCCAACACGGTGTCCCTGCTCGCCCTGGTGCTCGCCATCGGCATCGTGGTCGACGACGCCATCGTGGTGATCGAGAACGTCGAGCGCGTGATCGAGGAGGAGCCCGAACTTTCGGTCGCCGACGCCACCAAGAAGGCGATGCGCGAGATCACCGCGCCGATCATCGCCATCACCCTGGTGCTGCTGTCGGTATTCGTGCCGGTGGCCTTCATCCCCGGCGTGAGCGGCCAGCTGTTCCGCCAGTTCGCGGTCGCCGTCTCGACCGCCATGGTGATCTCGGCCATCAATGCGCTGACGCTCAGCCCGGCGCTGTGCTCGGTCCTGCTGCGGCGCGGCGAGGGCCGGCGCGGACCGATGCGCTACGTGCTGGGCGGCATCGACCGCGTGCGCGACGGCTATGTCGCGGTGGTGCGCCGGCTGGTGCGGCTCGCGGCCCTGGGCGTGGTCGCCGTGATCGTGGTCGCCGCGGCCTCGTTCGGCATCTTCCGCGTCACGCCGCAGGGCTTCCTGCCGTCGGAGGACCAGGGCGCCTTCTTCGCCGCCATGCGCCTGCCCGAAGGCGCCTCGCTCAATCGTACCGAGGAACTGGTCGCCCAGGTCGAGAACATGATCCGGCCGATCCCGGGCGTGCAGGGCGTGCTGTCGGTGGTCGGACTGAACTTCATCGACTATGTCGTGTCGTCCAACAACGCGTTCTTCGTGGTCCGGCTGAAGCCCTACGCCGACCGCGCGGCGGCGGCACAACAGGTCGACGCCATCCTGGCCAAGCTGCGGCCGCAGCTTGCTTCGATCCAGGGCGCCATCGTGTTTCCCTTCAACCTGCCGCCCATCCTGGGGCTCGGCAGCACCGGCGGCTTCCAGTATGCGCTCGAGGCGCTGCAGGGCCAGTCGCCGACCGATCTCGCGGCGGTGACACGCTCGCTGCTGGTGGCGGCGAACCAGCAGCCCGAGCTCGGCGGCGTCTTCACCACCTTCGCCGCCGACACGCCGCAGATCTATCTCGACATCGACCGCGACAAGGCGCAGGTGCTGGGCGTCAAGGTGAGCGACGTGTTCAACGCCCTGCAGTCGACCCTGGGCGGCTACTACATCAATGACTTCAACCTGTTCGGCCGCACCTGGCAGGTCAACGTCCAGGCCGAGGCGCGCTTTCGCGACGCCATCGACGACATCTACCGGGTCTATGTGCGCAACAGCGCCGGCACCATGGTGCCGATCCGCTCGATCGCCCAGGCGCGGCTGGTGCAGGGCCCGCAGGTGGTGATCCGCTACAATGGCTCGCGCGGCGCCATCATCAACGGCGCGCCCAAGCCGGGCTACAGCTCGGGCCAGGCGCTGGCGGCGATGGAGCGCATCTCGCACTCGACCCTGCCGGCCGGCTACAGCTTCGAATGGACGGCGACGGCGCTGCAGGAAAAGGCCGCGACCGGGCAGACCGGCATCGTGCTGGGGCTGGCGGTGCTGTTCGCCTATCTCTTCCTGGTGGCGCTGTACGAGAGCTGGAACGTCCCGCTGCCGGTGCTGCTGTCGGTCAGCGTGGCGGCGCTCGGCGCCATCGCCTGCGTGGCGCTGCTCGGGCTCGCCTTCGATGTCTATGCCCAGATCGGGCTGGTGGTCCTGGTGGCGCTCGCCGCCAAGAACGGCATCCTGATCGTGGAGTTCGCGATCGAGCAACGGCGCCAGGGAAGGAGCATCGTCGACTCCGCCATCGAGGGCGCGCGGCTACGCTTCCGGCCGGTGATGATGACCAGCTTCGCCTTCATCCTCGGGCTGCTGCCGCTGGTCTTCGCCGCGGGCGCGGGCGCGCTCAGCCGCCGCGCCGTCGGCACGCCGGTGTTCGGCGGCATGCTGGCGGCGTCGATCCTGGGCGTCTTCGTCATCCCGATGCTGTACGTCGTGTTCCAGAACCTGCGCGAGCGCTTCGCGCGGCGGGCGGAGCCTGCCGCAACCGCCGCCGCTCCACCGCCGGCATCGAGCGCGACCTAGGAACGGTCGGAGTTGCCGCCTTTGCGATCCAGCAGGATGTCGAGCATGCGCTCGGTGTCGTTGAGGAAGGTGCGGGTCACGCCATAGTGCTCGGTGTCGCGATAGGCGATGCGCTGCGGCGGCCCCTCGGCCAGCACGTGGATCGCCGCATCCGGATAGGCCAGCAGGATCGGCGAATGGGTCGCGATCAGGAACTGCGAACCTACCTTCACCAGGTCGTGCAGGCGGGACAGGAAGGAGAGCTGCCGGCTGGGCGACAGCGCCGCCTCCGGCTCGTCGAAGAAGTAGAGACCGTTGCCGCGCAGGCGGTTCACGAACAGGGCGAAGAACGACTCGCCGTGCGACTGCTCATGCAGGGATTTGCCGCCGTAGGAATTGATGATCGGCGCGCCGATTATCGACTCGCGGTCGAGCGTCTCGATCTCCGTTGCCACGTTGAAGTAGCTCTCGGCCCGCAGGAAATAGCTGTCGCGCGGCCGGCGCACGCTGCGGCTGAGGCGCAGGTAGTTGCTGAGGCCGGAGTGGGATTCCCGGGTCGCGAACTTGAAATTGCGGCTGCCGCCCTCGGGATTGAGCCCCATGCCGATGGCGATGGCCTCGAGCAGCGTCGACTTGCCGGCGCCATTCTCACCCACGAAGAACGTCACGGGATGGTCGAACTCAAGCGTGGTAAGGCCGCCGATCGCCGGAATGCTGAAGGGATAGTCGGCGAACGACGTCACCTTCTCGCGCAGCAGCGTGGCACGGACCAAGAAATTGCGATCGTCCCATGTCGACATGGAGAGCCGATACTACAGTCGTAACGGCTCTACCACCGGTCGTGGGTTGTATTCCCCTACCCGTTCACGGCCCTCGAATCGGCCGGCGCTTCGGCTCGCTCGTTCATGCCGTAGTCGCGCATCACCGAGGCAACGCGCAGGCGATAGTCGCGGAACACGCCGGCGCGGCCGGCCTGCTGCGCCTGTCGATGATCCTCCACCATGCGCCAGCGCCTCACCGCCTCGTCGTCGCGCCAGAAGGAAAGCGAGAGGATCTTGCTGTCGTCGGCTAGGCTCTGGAAGCGCTCGATCGAGAGAAAGCCGTCGATCTTCTCCAATTCCGGTTTCAGGGCCGCGGCGATGTCGAGGTAAGTCTGCTTGCGGCCCTCGGCCGGCCAGACTTCGAAGATCACGGCGATCATGGGGCTTCTCCTTTGAGGGTGCGGCCGACCCAGTCGTACAGGCTGCGGCGGCCGGTTTCGAGATGCATCAGGTGGGTGCCTTTCGGCAGGTGGGCAAGCTGCCGCTCGGGCGCATGGCGCGCGGCATCGAGCAGCCACTTTGCGTCGGCCGCGCTGCTGGTGCCGTCCCACTCGCCGCGCACGATGGCGAGCGGCCGGCTGAGCTCGCCGGGGCTCCATGACAGCCTGCCCGACCAGGCCAGCCGGTTGTCGGCGGCCGGGCCGGCCGGCACCCGCACCGCCGGCGGCGTACGCTGGGCGGCATCGGGATCGCTCGCCAGATAGGCCGGCGCCCAGCGCTCGAAGGCCACCAGCACGGGCGCATGATCCTTGGGCACGTCCTCGATGAAGCGGGCGTGCTGGGCCTCATTGGTGACGTCGAGCCAGGCAACGTTCGGGATCTCGATGCCGGTCATCGCCCTGGGCGCAATCGGGCCGAACAGGACCAGGCGGTCGATCCTGTCGGGCCGCGCGTAGGCAGCGAGGCCGGCGGGCATCGAGCCCCAGGAATGGGCGACAAGAGAGACGCGGCCGGGGCCGGCCTGACGTTCGATGAGGTCCAGCACATCGAGCACTTGTCGCGACGCCGGCGCGGCGCGGCCCAGCGGGCCGTGACGGTCGGCCGGTTCGGCCATCTCCGCATAGCGGCCGCTACAGCCGAAGCCGGCAAAGTCGAAGGCCCAGGCATCGAAGCCGCGAGCCGCCCAGTCGTCGAGCCACGTATCGCTCCCGCGGCCATCGCCGAAATCGAAGCTGGCGCACAGCGCGGAGGGAAAGGTCGCGCCATGGACATACAGAACCGCCGGCGCGCCGGGTCGCGGCTGGCGCCGGATGAACAGCGACGGCCGGTCGGCGGTCGCCGGGAGCCGGAAGGTCTGTTGGGATTGCGTCATGGGCGGGATGTAGGTCGCCCGGCCTGTCCCAACCTTCGGCCCGGGCCGAAGCCAGAACCCATTTCGGGCGGTTTCTGGGGTGTGGGGTGGGAAAGTGGCAAGAAGCGCCCAAAAGCCAAGCGGGCCAACGTTTTCCCTTTCCCACACCGGTGGGAAAGAGGGAATCAGGCGAGACCGTTGCCGCCGTAGAGCCACTCCAGGGTGTCGAGCCACTCGTCCTGGCTCTTGGCCGACATGATGGCGTTGCGCAGGGCGGCATGCGGCCCATCGGGATGGCAGACGTGATCGCCCATGGCGCGTGAAGTGAGCTGGAGCCTGGCCGTGCGCAGCACGCGGCGGTCGCGGTAGTTGGCGAGCCCCTGCTCGATCGCACCGTCGTGCCTGCTGAGCGAGTCGGCGAGGCAGACGGCATCCTCCATCGCCATGCAGGCGCCCTGCGCCATGTATTGCAGCATGGGATGCGCGGCATCGCCCAGGAGGGCGGCGCGGCCGTCGACCCACTTGTCGGTCGGATCGCGATCGCACAGCACCCACATGCGCCAATCCCTGCCGTGGCTGATGATGGCCCGCGCGCGGGCGCAGATATGGTCGAAGCCGCGGCGCACCTCCTCGACCGGCACCGGCTGGCCGGCAACCGGCTCGGGCGCATCGTTGTGATAGGTGACGACGAGGTTGAATACCTTCCAGCCCGACAGCGGGTAATGGACGACGTGGCATTTCGGGCCGGCCCACAGCGTGGCGGCATTCCAGCGCAGATCCTCCGGCATCTCGGCGGTCGGGATCACCGAACGGTAGGTGGTGTGGCCCGACACCCGCGGCGCACCGTCGCCCACCAGCTGGCGGCGCACATTGGACCACAGCCCGTCGGCGCCGATCAGGGCCGCGCCCGTCACATGCCCGCCGTTACCGAGGATCGCCGTGACTCTCCGCCCGTCCTGCTCGTAGCGCACGACTTCGGCCGAGGTCTGGAGCTCGATCAGCTCGTGATAGCGGCAGGCCTTCAGCAGCACGCCATGCAGGTCGCCGCGATGGACCACGGCATACGGGTTACCAAAGCGCTTGCGGAAGGCCTCGCCGAGATCGATGTGGCAGATCTCGCCGTCCGCCATCGAGTCCATCAGCCTGAGCTGGTCGATATAGACTGCCATCTTGCGCGCGGTCTCGCCGACACCCAGCCGATCGAAGCAATGGAAGGCGTTGGGGCCGAGCTGGATGCCGGCGCCGATCTCGCCCAATTGCGAGGCCTTCTCCAGCACCAGGGACGGGATGTTCTTCTGCGCCAGCGCGAGCGCGGCGGCGAGGCCGCCGATACCGCCGCCGGCGATGAGGATTCTACCTTGGACCACCGATGATCTTCTCGTCGTGCAGCGTGCCGATCTGGGCGCTGCTGAGGCCCAGAATGCCCGACAGGATCTCGTCGGTGTGCTGGCCAAGCGCCGGCGCCGGCAGCGCCATCTCCCGCGGCACCGCGCCGAACTGCAGCGGGCTCGCCGCGACCGGATAGCGGCCGATGCCGGGCTGGTCGAGCACGGTGAACATCGGGTTGTCGAGCACGGCGTCCCGGTCGTGGGCGAGCTCGCGGAAGCTCCGGTAGGGCGCCGCCAGCGCGCCGGCTTCCTTCAACGCTTCCGTCACCTCGGCGGCGGTGCGGGCCGCGACCCAGGGCTCGATCACGGCCGCTATCTCGGCGCGGGCGCTCCAGCGGTCGGCTTCGATCTTGAGGTCGACGCCCTTCTCCTCCTCGATCTGCGCGAAGGCGGCGGCGAAACCACCGGCCTTGGCGAGCGCCGCGAGGTGGCGGTCGGAGAAGATGCAGATCATCACCCAGCGCCCGTCGCTGGTCCGGAAGTCGCGGCCGAACGTGCCGAAGATCTCGTTGCCGAAGCGCGGCCGGTCGACCTGGTTGACCACCGCCTCGCCGATATAGCCGGTGGCCGAGACCGCCGCGAGCGCCATGTCCTGCAGCGGCAGGACGATCTTCTGGCCCTTGCCGGTCATGCGCCGATGCCGCTCGGCCGCAAGGATCGCCATCGCGCCGGCGTAGGCCGTGGCGATGTCCCATGCCGGCAGCACGTTGTTGACCGGGCCGGCATGGCCCTTCGGGCCGGTGACCAGCGGGAAGCCGGTGATGGCGTTCACCGTGTAGTCGACATTGGCCGCGCCATGGCGGTCGCCCACGATGTTGAGCGCAATCAGGTCGGTGCGCCTCTTGGCGAGCTCGTCGTAGGAAAGCCAGCCGCGCGCCGGCATGTTGGTGGTGAAGATGCCGCCGCCCTCGCCCGGCGCGGTGATCAGCGCGGCGAGCAACTCGCGTCCCTTGGGGCTGCGCAGATCGACGGCGATCGAGCGCTTGCCCTTGTTGAGGCCGGCCCAATAGATCGACCGGCCGTCCTTCGTCACCGGCCAACGGTCGCTGTCCAGCCCGCCCGCCAGATCATCGAAGCGGATCACGTCGGCGCCGAGCTGTGCGAGCGTCATGCCGCCCATCGGCGCGGCGATGAACGCCGAACCCTCGACGATGCGCAGGCCCGCCAGAATTCCCGTCATTTGACGATCTGTCCCGTGGCCGAGCGCTCGGGCGGCAGGTTGTTCTTGCGCCTGTCCAACCACCAGCCGTACTCGCGATTCCACATCTCGAACTTGTCGTCGCAGCCCAGCTCCTGCGCGGCATGCACCGGCCAGAACGGGTTGTAGAGCGCCTGCCGGCCGATCGCGATCAGGTCGGCGGCGCCGTCCTGCAGCACCTTCTCGGCCTGCGCGCCGTCGAGGATCAGGCCGACCGCCATGGTCGGGATGTCCGCGCCGCGCCTCACCGCCGCCGCGAACGGCACCTGGAAGCCGAGCGAGCGCTTGATCGGCGCCGCCGTCGACAGTCCCGCAAGGCCGCCCGACGAGGTGTCGATGACGTCGATGCCAAGCGCCTTCAGCTCCTGAGCGTAGGCGACCGTGTCGTCGACGTCCCAACCGCCGCCGCCATCGACCGCCGAGACGCGGATGAACATCGGCTTGTGCTCGGGCCAGTTCTCGCGCACCGCCTTGGCCGCCGCGAGCGGGAAGCGCATGCGGCCGGCCCGGTCGCCGCCATATTGATCGTTGCGCTGGTTGCTGAGCGGCGACAGGAACTGCGCCAGCAAATAGCCGTGCGCGCCGTGGATCTCGATGATGTCGTAGCCGCAGGCATCGGCCCGCCGCGCGGCCTCGCCGAACTTCTTGACGATCGTTTCCATCTGCGCGACGTCGAGCGCGAGCGGCGTCTCGGAATAGCGCTCCCCGGCCGACAGGGCTGACGGCCCATAGACCTGCCAACGCTGCCAGTTCGCGCCCTTGGGCCCGAACTCGTCCGGCCTGTCGAACTGGCGCGGCGAGGACGCCTTGCGGCCGGCATGCGTGATCTGCGTGGCGGCGAGCGCGCCCTCCTGCTTGAGGAACCGCACCAGCCGCTTGTGGCCCTCGATCTGGTCGTCGTCCCACATGCCGAGATCGCCCTGGGTCACGCGGCCCTCGGGCACCACGGCGCAGTTCTCGGTGAAGACGATGCCGAACTTGCCGAGCGCGAACTTGCCGAGATGGACGATGTGGTAGTCGTTCACCTGCCCGTCGACGGCGCGGTACTGCACCATCGGCGAGACGACGCAGCGGTTGGGCGCCACGACGCCTCGCATCTTGAACGGCGTGAAGAGAAGCGGCTTCGACAAGGACCTGCCCCCGGAACTGTTTGGGGCAGAGAATAGGCCCGCAGGCTCACACCGTCATGTGACGGCGCACGGCCTCGCTGTCGAAATTGTCGCGCGTTCCCGCCATCACGATCTCGCCGCGGTCCATAACGGCGAATTCGTCGGCGAGCTCATGGGCGAAATCGAGATATTGTTCGACCAGCAAAATTGCCATGTCGCCCCTCTGGCGCAGGAAGGCGATGGCGCGGCCGATATCCTTGATCACCGACGGCTGGATGCCTTCGGTCGGCTCGTCGAGCACCAGGAGCTTGGGCCGCATGGTGAGGGCGCGGCCGATCGCCAGCTGCTGCTGCTGGCCGCCCGACAGGTCGCCGCCCCGGCGCCGCAGCATCGACTGCAGCACCGGGAAAAGCTCGAACACCTCGTCCGGGATCTTCTTCTGGTCGCGCTTGAGCGGCGCGAAGCCGGTCTCGAGGTTCTCCTTCACCGTGAGCAGCGAGAAGATCTCGCGGCCCTGCGGCACCAGCGCGATGCCGCGCCGGGCACGCTCGTAGGCCGGCATGCGCGAGACGTCGGCGCCGCCGAGCTCGATCGTGCCGGCCGAGATCGGCTGCAGGCCGCAGATCGCGCGCAGCAGGCTGGTCTTGCCGACGCCGTTGCGTCCCAGCAGGCAGGTCACCTTGCCGATCGAGGCCGACAGCGACACCGAGCGCACCGCCTGGGCGGCGCCATAGAAGAGGTCGACATTCCGGACCGAGAGCATCGCCGTCAGCGCCCCCTCTTCATCGACCAAGGTAGACTTCGACGACGCGCGGATCGGCGCTCACCTGGTCGAGCGTGCCCTCGGCCAGCATCGAGCCCTCGTGCAGCACCGTGACCTTGACGCCGAGCGCGCGCACGAAGCTCATGTCGTGCTCGACGACGACGACGGAGTGGGACTTGTTGACCTCGCGCAGCACCTGGGCGGTGGTCTCGGTCTCGACGTCGGTCATGCCGGCGACCGGCTCGTCGACCAGCAGCAGCTTGGGGTTCTGCGCCAGCAGCATGCCGATCTCCAACCACTGCTTCTGGCCGTGGCTCAGCCGGGCGCCCAGCATGTGCTGCTGCGCCTCGAGCCGGATGATCGACAGGATCTCGGCGAGGCGGTTGCTCTCGGCCTTGGTCGGCGCGGCAGTGAGCAGCTTGTACCAGCTCCTGAGCCCCGCCAGCGCGAGCAGAAGGTTGTCGCGTACGGTATGGTTCTCGAACACCGTGGGCTTCTGGAACTTCCGGCCGATGCCCAGAGTGGCGATGTCGGTCTCGTCGAGCTTGGTGAGGTCGGCCCGGCCGTCGAACACCACTTCGCCCGTGTCCGGCCGCGTCTTGCCGGTGACGACGTCCATCATCGTCGTCTTGCCGGCGCCGTTGGGGCCGATGATGGCGCGCATCTCGCCCGGCTCGACCAGCAGCGAGAGGTTGTTCAGCGCCTTGAAGCCGTCGAACGAGACGGTGACGCCGCTGAGATAGAGCAGCGCCGAGGTGGAGCGCGGCGCGTTCATGCCGCGGCCCTCTTGGGCCGGCGCCGGCTCACCTGCTCCCATAGCCCGACCGCGCCCTTGGGCAGGAACAGCGTCACGGCGATGAACAGACCGCCCAGCGCGAACAGCCAAACCTCGGGCAGCGCGCCGGTGAGATAGGTCTTGGCCCAATTGACGATAAAGGCGCCGAGCACCGGCCCGATCAAGGTGCCGCGGCCGCCGACCGCGACCCACAGAACGGCCTCGATCGAGTTGCCGGGCGCGAATTCGCTGGGATTGATGATGCCGACCTGCGGCACGTAGAGGGCGCCGGCGATGCCCGCCATCGCGGCCGACAGCACGAAGACGAAGAGCTTGTAGCCCTCGACCCGGTAACCCAGGAAGCGCATGCGGCTCTCGGCGTCGCGCACGGCCGTCAGCGCCTTGCCGAAGCGAGAGCCGACGACGGCGGCGGCGATCACCAGGAAGATCGCGAGCGCCAGCGCCGAGGCAAAGCACAGCACGGCGCGCGTGCCGTCGGCCTGCACCGAGAAGCCCAGGATGTCCTTGAAGTCGGTGAGACCGTTGTTGCCGCCCAAGCCCATGTCGTTGCGGAAGAAGGCAAGCTGCAGCGCGTAGGTCATCGCCTGGGTGATGATCGAGAGATAGACGCCGGTGACGCGGCTCCTGAAGGCGAACCAGCCGAGCGCCAGCGCCAGCAGGCTGGGCACGATCACGATCATCGGGCCGGCGAACCAGAAATAGCGGAAGCCGTGCCAAAACCACGGCAGCGCCGGATAGTTCAGGAACACCATGAAGTCGGGCAGCAGCGGGTTGCCGTAGACGCCACGCGTGCCGATCTGGCGCATCAGGTACATGCCCATGCAATAGCCGCCCAGCGCGAAGAAAGCCGCGTGCCCGAGCGAGAGGATGCCGCAATAGCCCCACACCAGGTCGACGGCCAGGGCGAGCGAGGCATAGCAGAGATACTTGCCGATCAGCTGCAGCACCCAGGATGGAACGTAGAGCGCGCTGGTCTGCGGCATCAGCTGGTTCGATAGCGGCAGCAGGACGCCGATCGCCAGCACCAGCAGCACGAACAGGCGCAGGCGGCGGTCCATGCCCTGCCAGAGGAAGCGCGTGATCATTCCACCGCCCTTCCCTTCAGCGCAAACAGCCCGCGCGGCCGGCGCTGGATGAACAGGATGATGAACACCAGCACCAGGATCTTGCCGAGGACGGCCCCGGCATAGGGCTCGAGGAACTTGTTGACGATGCCGAGCGCAGTGGCGCCGAGCAGCGTGCCGAACAGATTGCCGACGCCGCCGAACACCACGACCATGAAGGAATCGATGATGTAGCCTTGGCCGAGGTTGGGGCTGACATTGTCGATCTGGGAGAGCGCCACGCCCGCGAGGCCCGCGATGCCCGAGCCCAGCCCGAAGGTGAGCGCGTCGACACGCGGCGTGCGGATGCCCATGGCGGCCGCCATCGGCCGGTTCTGCGTCACCGCCCGCATGTAGAGGCCGAGCGGCGTCTTGCGCAGCAGCGCAATCAACGACACGAACACGATCAACGCGAAGATCACGATCCACAGCCGCCCATAGGTGACGGTGATCTGGCCGACCTGGAAGGCGCCCGACATCCAGCTCGGGGCGCCGACCTCGCGATTGGTCGGGCCGAACAGGCTGCGCACGGCCTGCTGCAGCGCGAGCGACAGGCCCCACGTGGCAAGCAACGTGTCGAGCGGCCGGCCGTAGAGGAAACGGATGATGGTGCGTTCGATGGCGATGCCGACCGCGCCCGAGACGATGAACGCCAGGGGCAGCGCGATCACGATCGAGGCGTCGAACAATTGGGGCGCGCGGACGCGAATGATCTCCTGCACGACGAAGGTCGTGTAGGCCCCCAGCATCACCATCTCGCCATGCGCCATGTTGATCACGCCCATGGTGCCGAAGGTGATGGCAAGCCCGATCGCGGCGAGCAGCAGCACCGAACCGAGCGAAATGCCATACCAGACGTTCTGCGCCGCCTGCCAGGCGGCAAGCGTCTGGCGCACCGAATTTGCGGCGGCGACCGCGGCGGTCTTGACGTCGCCTTGCGCCGACGCGGCGACCGACTGCAGCACCGCCATGGCATCGCCGTCGCCGCGCGCCTGGACGACGGCGAGAGCCTCGATCTTTTGCGGTGCAGGTGCCTCGGGCGAGGCCAGCACCAGGGAAGCGTGCGCCTGCGCCATCGCCTGCTTCACGCCCGGATCCTTCTCGGCCGCCATCGCCTTCTCGAGGCCGGGCAGGGCGCTGGGGTCGCGCCGCTTGAAAAGCTCGTTGGCCGCCGACAGGCGCACCTTCGGATCGGGGCTCATCAGGGTGAGCGAACCCAGCACGGCATCGATGTTGCCGCGCAGCCGGTTGTTGACCTTCACGCGCTCGAGCGAATCCTCGTCCGCGGTGCCGGCATCCTTGCCGGTGATCGCATCGGTCAGCTTGACGTTCTTGCCTTCGCCCTTGCCGATCACGACCAGCTTGTCGGTACTGCGGACATAGAGCTGGCCCGCGCCAAGCGCCTGCAGGATCGGTGCGGCGCGCGCCTCGCCCGAAGCGGCCAGCGCGGTGATCGCCTCGTCGCGCTCGCTGTAGCCGCCGATCGTCAGATTGGCGACGAGCGTCGTGAGGTCCGCCGCCATCGCCGCCCCGGCGATGCACACGGCAACCAGCGCAACCAGCAGGCCCCCCAAAACACGCATCACACTGTCACTTAGCGGTAAGACGAGAACGGGGCGACTCGAAAGTCGCCCCGCCCCTGTTAGTCATTGAGGCTCGGTCCCGGCCGGGCTATTTGCCCGAGCCGATGCACTTCTTGGCGACCTTGTCGTAGTTGCCGCAGCTGATCGGCGGCGTCCAGTCGGCGACCAGGTTCTTGGAGTCGTCGAGGATCGGCGACCAGGCGGCGCCCGGCACCAGGTCCTTGGTCTTCCACACCACGTCGAACTGGCCGTTGGCCTCGATCTCGCCGATCAACACCGGCTTGGTGATGTGGTGGTTCGGCAGCATCTCGGACATGCCACCGGTCAGGTTCGGGACCTTGATGCCGATGATGCCGGGGATGACCTTGTTCGGATCCGTCGTGCCGACCTTCTTCACGGCTTCGACCCACATGTTGAAGCCGATCACGTGTGCTTCCATCGGATCGTTGGTCACGCGCTTCGGGTTCTTGGTGAAGGTCTGCCACGCCTTGATGAAGGCCTCGTTGGCCGGGGTCTTGACCGACTCGAAGTAGTTCCAGGCGGCGAGATGGCCGACCAGCGGCTTGGTGTCGATGCCGGCAAGCTCCTCTTCGCCGACCGAGAACGCCACGACCGGGATGTCCTTGGCCTTGATGCCCTGGTTGGCGAGCTCTTTGTAGAACGGCACGTTGGCGTCGCCGTTGATGGTCGAGACCACCGCCGTCTTCTTGCCCGCCGAGCCGAACTTCTTGATCTCCGCCACGATCGACTGCCAGTCGGAATGACCGAATGGCGTGTAGTTGATCATGATGTCTTCCTTCTTGACGCCCTTCTGCAGAAGGTACGCCTCGAGGATCTTGTTGGTCGTGCGCGGATAAACGTAGTCAGTGCCGGCGAGCACCCAGCGCTTCACCTCACCGCCGTCCTTGCTCATCAGGTAATCGACCGCCGGGATGGCCTGCTGGTTGGGTGCCGCGCCGGTGTAGAACACGTTCTTCTGGCTCTCCTGGCCCTCGTACTGGACCGGATAGAAGAGGATGCCGTTCAGCTCCTCGAACACCGGCAGCACCGACTTGCGACTGACCGAGGTCCAGCAGCCGAACACCGCGGCCACCTTGTCCTTCTGCAGGAGCTCACGCGCCTTCTCGGCGAACAGCGGCCAGTTCGAGGCCGGGTCGACGACGACCGCCTCGAGCTTCTTGCCGAGCAGCCCGCCCTTCTTGTTCTGCTCGTCGATCAGCATCAACATGACGTCCTTCAGCGTCGTCTCGCTGATCGCCATGGTGCCGGACAGTGAATGGAGGATGCCGACCTTAATGGTATCCCCACTTTGCGCGGACGCGCCGCCCGCCACGCCGGCCAGCAGGCCGACCGCGACGAGCCCGGTCCGTACAATCGATCCCAACTTCATCCCGCTCTCCTTATTTTCCTCGACGGAAAGCCCGTCGGAACGGGGAAAGCGAAGATCGTGCCAACTCACTTCGAGTGCGATGAAATGGGCCTTATGTGCCGGGTGGCGGTCCGCCCGGCCAGGTCATGGGGCGCGGGATTTCCGCCTCCGGAGGAGGCAAATTCATGCCTGCGAATCCGGCAGCTGCCGCCAAACCCGCCACCGGCGGAACTAGCGGGCCGCCAGGCCGCCCTGGCGGACGATGAACGCGGCTATCTCGTCGACCCCCTTGTTCTCCTTGAGGTTGGAGAACAGGAAGGGCCGCGCACCGCGCATCTTGCGGGCGTCGCGGTCCATGACGTCGAGATTGGCGCCGACGAGCGGCGCAAGATCGATCTTGTTGATCACCAGCAGGTCCGAGCGTGTGATGCCCGGGCCGCCCTTGCGCGGGATCTTCTCGCCCGCCGCGACGTCGATCACGTAGATCGTGATGTCGGCCAGTTCCGGCGAGAAGGTCGCGGCGAGATTGTCGCCGCCGGATTCGACGAACACGATCTCGAGCTTGGGCCATTTGCGCACGATGTCCGACACCGCCGCCAGGTTGATCGAGGCGTCCTCGCGGATCGCCGTGTGCGGGCAGCCGCCGGTCTCGACGCCGACGATGCGCTCGGGCGCCAGCGCACCGGCGCGCGTCAGGAACTCGGCGTCTTCCTTGGTGTAGATGTCGTTGGTGACGACGGCGATGTCGTAAGTCTCACGCATGCGCTTGCACAGCCGCTCGACCAGCGCGGTCTTGCCCGACCCGACCGGACCGCCCACTCCCACCCGCAAGGGACCCCGCGCTTCCATCATCTGCTCCTCACGACCTGAACAGCCGCGTGTACTGGGTTTCATGCCGCAGTGAGCACCAGTCAAGCAGCGGCGTCGCAGTGCCCACTTCGTCGAGATCGTCGGCGGCCAGCGCGACCTCGACGGCCTGCCGCACCGCGGGTTCGAGCGCGGCGAGCGCCAACTGGCCGTCGCTTTGGCCCAGCGGCACGGTGCGAACGGCGGCCGAAATGAGATTGGCCGTGAAGGCGTGGAGATAGCCTTCCAGCGCCACGTCGAGGGCGACGCCGTGCAAGGCTGTCGCCAGCGCCACCGCCACCGGCAGCGCCAACTCTCCGTGCACTTTGTTCAGGTCGGGATGGGGCCAGGCCGTTCGGGTGATCGACAGGAACGAGCTGCCCTGCTGACGCGATTCCAAAGCCATTTCCGAGGTGCCGCGCCAGGCGGCGGCGCGCTCGGCAATGGCCTCAAACGCCGGCCAGTCGCGCGCCTCGGCGGCGCGCCAGGCATGGGCGAACAGCGCACCGTCTACTCTGCCCGTGCCGTCGCCAAGCACCGTCTCCAGCCATGTCACCAGCGAGGCGCGGTCCTTGATGAAGCCCTCCTCGACCGCCGTCTCGACGCCATGGCTGTAGCTGAAGGCGCCGATCGGATAGGCGGGCGACAGCCAGGCGAGGAGGCGATAGAGACCCTTATCCATGGCGTTCGCCATGCAAGGCTCCGTGATGATGGCCGGGATCGTGGTTGTGCTGGCCGTACGCGCCGCCCTCCGGATCGAACGGCGCTTTCACCTTGGTCACCTCGGCGCCCAGTCCGCGCAGCATGTCGACGATGACGTGATCGTCTCGGATCAGGATGCGGTCGCCCTCGATCTGGGCCGGAAGATGGCGATTGCCGAGATGCCAGGCCAGACGCGCGAATGACGCGGCGTCCCGGCCTTTCACTTCGACCAGATCCTCGAGCGCCGCCTTGACCTCGACGTAGCCCCCCTCCTCCAGCCTGAGTCCATCGCCCGAATGCAGGACGATCGGTTCCACCAGATCGAGCAGGAAGTCGAGCCCGCCATCGCCCAGCATGCGCAGACGCCGGCGATAGCGGTCGTCGAACAGCAGGGTGACGGTGTCGGCGCGTTCGCTGGCCGGCCAGCGCCCGGCGCGCACGACTTCGATGGCGCGTTTCATGCGCTGGGTGCGCGCGACTCCAGTCGCGCGTTTTCAGCGTTGAGCAGGAAAGATTGCGCCACTGGAGTGGCGCGCTCCCAGCAATGAATCAGCTTCATGATCAGAACAGGAAGTAGCGCTGGGCCATGGGAAGCACCTTGGCCGGGTCGCAGGTCAGGAGCTGGCCATCGGCACGCACTTCGTAGGTCTCGGGATCGACCTCGATCTTCGGGCAGAGCGAATTGTGCACCATGTCCTTCTTGCCGATCTTGCGCGTGCCCTTCACTGCCGCGAGGGGCCGGCTGAGGCTCCATTTCCTGGCGACGCCCTTGGCGATCGCGGCAGCGGACGTGAAGATCACCGGGCTCGCCACGAGATTGCGGCCATAGGCCCCGAACATCGGCCGATAATGAATCGGCTGCGGCGTCGGGATCGAGGCGTTGGGATCGCCCATCGGCGCGGCGGCGATCGAGCCGCCGATCAAGACCATGTCGGGTTTGGCGCCGAAGAAGGCCGGCGCCCAGATCACGATATCCGCCCGCTTGCCGACCTCGATGGAGCCGACATGGCGCGAGATGCCGTGCGTGATCGCGGGATTGATCGTGTACTTGGCGACATAGCGCTTGGCGCGGACGTTGTCGTTGTCGCCCTTCTCCTCGGGCAGGCGGCCGCGCTGCTTCTTCATCTTGTCGGCAGTCTGCCAGGTGCGGATCACGACTTCGCCGACCCTGCCCATCGCCTGGCTGTCGGACGACATCATCGAGAAGGCGCCCATGTCGTGCAGGATGTCTTCCGCCGCGATGGTCTCCTTGCGGATGCGGCTCTCGGCGAAGGCGACGTCCTCGGGGATGCGCGCATCGAGATGGTGGCAGACCATCAGCATGTCGAGATGCTCGTCCACGGTGTTGACCGTGTAGGGCATGGTCGGATTTGTCGAGGAAGGCAGGACGTTCTTCTCGCCCGCCAGCCGGATGATGTCCGGCGCATGGCCGCCGCCCGCGCCCTCGGTGTGGAAGGTCGCGATGGCGCGGCCCTTGAAGGCGGCGCGGGTAGTCTCGACGAAGCCCGACTCGTTCAGGGTGTCGGTATGGATCGCGACCTGCACATCCATGCGGTCGGCCACCGTCAGGCAATTGTCGATCGCGGCGGGCGTGGTGCCCCAATCCTCGTGCAGCTTGAGCCCACAGGCGCCCGCCTCGACCTGCTCCTTGATGCCGGCCGGCTTGGATGTATTGCCCTTGCCGAAAAAGCCGAGATTCATCGGCAAGCCTTCGGCGGCCTGCAGCATGCGGCCCAGATGCCATGGACCCGGCGTCACCGTCGTCGCAAGCGTGCCGTGCGCCGGACCGGTGCCGCCGCCCATCATGGTCGTGACGCCGCTATAGAGCGCGTCATCGATCTGCTGCGGGCAGATGAAGTGGATGTGGCAGTCGATGCCGCCTGCGGTGACGATCTTCCCCTCGCCCGCAATAGCCTCGGTGCCTGGGCCGATGACGATGTTCACGCCGGGTTGCACATCCGGATTACCGGCCTTCCCGATGGCGGCGATCCTGCCGTCCTTGATGCCGATATCGGCCTTCACGATGCCCCAGTGGTCGAGGATCAGCGCGTTGGTGATCACGGTATCGACCGCGCCTTGCGCGCGCGTGCGCTGGCTCTGGCCCATGCCGTCGCGGATCACCTTGCCGCCGCCGAATTTTACCTCTTCGCCGTAGATCGTGTGGTCCTTCTCGACCTCGATCACGAGATCGGTGTCGGCGAGCCGCACCTTGTCGCCCACGGTCGGGCCGAACATGCCGGCATAGGCAGCGCGCGAGATGCGCATCGGACCTTCGTTCGACGGGCCAACCTTGGCGATGGGACCGAGTTTCCCAGAGACCTTGGCCTGGAAGCCGTGGCTCTCGCGCGCGCCCAGGTAAGGCGTGAGCCGCACGCTGCGCGTCTGACCAGGCTCGAAGCGCACGGCCGTCCCTGCGGCGATGTCGAGTCGCATGCCTTTGGCGCGCTTGCGGTCGAACTTCAGCGCCTCGTTGGTCTCGAAGAAATGATAGTGGCTGCCGACCTGGATTGGCCGGTCGCCGGTGTTGGCGACCTCGATCGTGATCGGGTTGCGGTTCTTCTGCTTGTTGAGCTCGAGCTCGCCCGACGCGGGAAGGATCTCACCTGGCTTCATGGGGTGCTCCTTCAGCGAATCGGATTGTGGACGGTGACGAGCTTGGTGCCGTCCGGGAACGTCGCCTCGACTTGGATCTCGTGGATCATGTCGGCGACGCCCTCCATCACCTGCTCGCGGCGGATCACCGTGCCGCCATCGCGCATCAGCTCGGCGACCGAGCGGCCATCGCGCGCGCCCTCGACAACGAAATCGGTGATCAGCGCCACCGCCTCGGGATGGTTGAGCTTCACCCCGCGCTCCAGCCGGCGGCGCGCCACGTTGGCCGCCATGGCGACCAGCAACTTGTCCTTTTCTCGCGGCGTGAGATTCATCGTTTCCCCCTGCTCGTCCGACTATAGAGCCAGCATCAAATATGCCAAACCCGGGGCAGGCGCCGGCCGCGCAAATCGCCCAGGAAGCGCGTCGTGGCGGCACGCACCGAAGTCGCTTCGCCCAGCAGGCGGGCAACCACGATGCCGTTCACTAAAGTGACGCCGGCGCGCACCTTATCGGCTGCCTCGAGCAGCCTCCGCGCCTTCTCGAAATATGGCTCGGGCGCGTCCCGGACGCCGATCACGGTGGCGAGCGCGTTGGCCTCACCGAAACCGGCGCCGAGCGGGGTCTCGCCTTCGACCCGCAAGGTGTCGGTCCATGCCAGCTTGCCGGCCCGTTTCCCGTCAATACGCCGCACCGACCATGAATCGAGCAGCAGGCCGCCGGTGAAGCGCTCGCCCGAAGCGGCGCGGCCCAGCACCACCATCTCGCAGGCCAGCAACGATCCGCCGGCGCCGACGTCGGCGACAGTCCGGCGCTTGAGCCGCGCGCCTTCGAACACGATGGTCTCCTGCGGCAGCCAGTCGAGGGTCGCTCCCTCGCCGATCGTGAGCGCGATCTCCATCGAGCAATGCTCGGCCGATTTGGCAGCGCGATAGATTTTTTCGGCAGCCTGCGTGGCAGCAACGGCCTCGGCGCCCGGCCCGACTTCGACCGCCATGCCGAGCCGGTCGCCGTCGGTCGCCCCGCCCGAGGTCGTTACCAGCACCGCCTGCGGCGGCTCGCCCGGCTCGGGATCCGGGAACAACACCCGGCAGGGATCGCGTTGATAGAGATCGGCGAGCCGCGTCTGCCCATCCCGAACCGCGAAGGCGACCCGGCTCTCGCCGGAGGCGCGTTGCAGGCGGTCGGAGGCAGTGGCGGCCATGAGCCCGCCCTTGATAAATTAAGGACCGAAATGAGCAAGGCCTTCACCAAGGAAACCGACGGCGACGACGAGGACGACCTGCCGGAAGAGTCCGGCGGCCTGCCGCTTTCGGCCAAGAACTACATGACCCCGGCGGGCTTCGCCCGCATGCGCGAAGAGCTCGACACGCTGATGCGCAAGGAGCGGCCGGAGGTCGTCAAGGTCGTGTCGTGGGCCGCCTCCAACGGCGACCGCTCGGAGAACGGCGACTACATCTACGGCAAGAAGCGGCTGCGCGAGATCGACCGCCGGGTGCGCTACCTCAGCAAGCGATTGGCCAATGCCGAGGTGGTCGATCCGGCGAAACGCGCGAAAACCCAGCAGATCTTCTTCGGCGCCACGGTGACCTACGCCAACGGCAAGGGCGAGGAGCGCACCATCACCATCGTCGGCGTCGACGAGGTGGCGCTCGACAAGGGCCATGTCAGCTGGATCTCGCCGATCGCCAAGGCGCTCTTGAAGGCCGAGGAAGGCGACGTGGTGAAGATCCGCACGCCGAGCGGCGTGGAAGAGCTCGAGATCCTCTCGGTTACCTACGCCTGAGCTCGGCCAGCAGCCGGTCGACGAATTTGGGCGAGTAGCCCAGCAGCGCCGTCTCGTCCGACAGCTCCTTTTCGAGCTGGCCCAGCGCCTCGATGAACGAGCCGCCTTTGGCGAGCGCCTTCTCGACGATGCCCGCGGCCTTCTCCTTGCCCATCTGCTCGGCGAGCAGGAACGTCGCGCGCTCGGCAAACTCGGCCGCCTCCGTGGCATCCATGTTGGCCTGGATGGCGTCTTCGTCGATCGCCAGGCCTGGCGCCACCTCGGCCATCGCCTCGACGGCCGAGCCGAGGCACTCGATCAGCGCAGCGAGCGTGGGCCACTCCGCCTGCCAGCCGCCTAGCGCGCGCTCATGCTCCTGGGTCATGCCGGCGACGATGGTGGCCGCCAGCATCGGCGCGCGGTTGGTGGCCGACAGGATCAGCGCCGCGCCGACCGGATTGCGCTTGTGCGGCATGGTCGAGGAGCCGCCGCGGCCGGGGCCCGACGGTTCGGATGCCTCGCCGACCTCGATCTGCATCATCAGCGAGATGTCGCGCGCGGCCTTGCCCAGGGCGCCGACGACCAGCGCTGCATCCTGCGCCAGCGCCGCCACGCGCACCCGCTGGGTGAACCAGGGCGCTGGCGGCAGCTTCAAGTCGAGATGCTGGGCCAGCGCCTTCATCACCGGTTCGGCCTTCTTGCCCAGCGCCGACAGCGAGCCCGAGGCGCCGCCGAACTGCACGATCTGCGTCTCCTTGAAGCTCGCCTCCAGCCGGCGCATGGCGCGGTCGATGTCCGAGGCCCAGCCGGCGATCTTCTGGCCCAGCGCCAATGGCGTGGCCGGCTGCAGCAACGTTCGCCCCAGCATCGCCGTCGCGCGGTGCTTCTTGGCCAGTTTGGCCAAGGCGGCGACGATCGCCTTCAGGTCCTTGAGCAGCGGCGGCAGCGCCTCACCCAACTGCAGAACCATCGCCGTGTCGATCACGTCCTGGCTGGTGGCACCCCAATGCACATAGGCAGCCGCATCGGCGTTGCGTTTCTTCACCTCGGCGGTCAGCGCCTTGACCACCGGCACGGTGAGGGTCGCCGTGCGACGCGCGGCATCGCCGAGCGGTGCCGCGTCGTACAGCGTCTCATCGCAGGCGGCCTCGATGACAGCCGCATGCTTCTTGCGGATCAAGCCGGCCGCGGCAACGGCATGCGCCAGCGCCGCCTCGAAGCGCAGCATGTGGCGCAGGGTCGCCCGGTCGGAGAAGGCCTCGGCGGTGCGATCCGCCGCGCCCAGCGCGCTCACCAACCGGCCGGCCATATCAGACGTCGAAGAAGACGGTCTCTTTGGCGCCGCCAAGATAGATCGGCAGTTGCCACGCACCGTTCTGGCGCTTGGCGATCAGGCTCGCTCGCCGCTCTGCCGGCACCATCTTCAGCACGGGATCCTCCGCATTGGCCGGATCGCCGTCGAAATAGACGCGCGTGGCGAGCCGGTTCAGCACGCCGCGCGCGAAGATCGAGACGTTGATGTGCGGCGCCTGCATTCCGCCCCCGTGCGCCCCACCATGCGGCCACGGCACGCGGCCGGGCTTTACGGTGCCAAAGCGCGCCGTTCCGGCCGTGTCGGTCGACGCACGGCCGTAGCCCTCGAAGCCGGCATCGAGCGGCAGGTTGCGCCGGTCGTCGGGATGATTGTAGCGGCCGTGGCTGTTGGCCTGCCAGATCTCGAACAGGCCATCCGGCACGATGGCATCGTTGGCGTCATGCAAGGTGAGCGCAAGCTCGATGCGCTCGCCGGCCACGCCCGGCGGTGCGAGGTCGGCGCGGTAGGCCTTGATGATGGTGCCGAAATAGAACGGGCCGATCGTTTGCGAGGGCGTCAGTTTCTCGCTCATCTCAATGTTCCATTGGCGTGGCGTCGCGGCCGCGCAGCACGATGTCGAACTGATAGGCGAGCGCCCATTCGGGCCGCGTGTTGGCCATGTCGAACGACGCCTGCAGCCGCTCGCGCGCGCCAGCTGGCGCCGAATTGTAGATCGGGTCGAACGCCAGCAGCGGATCGTTGGGGAAATACATCTGCGTGATCAGGCGCGTGGCGAAGGCCGGCCCGAACAGCGAGAAATGGATGTGCGCCGGCCGCCAGGCATTATGGTGGTTCTTCCACGGATAGGCGCCGGGCTTGATGGTGATGAACTGGTAGCGGCCGTCGGCGTCGGCACGGCAGCGGCCGCCGCCGTAGAAATTGGGATCGAGCGGCGCATCGTGCTGGTCGCCCGGATGGTGATATCGGCCGGCGGCGTTACACTGCCAGATCTCGACCATGGCGTTGGGCACGGCCCTGCCATTCTCGTCGAGCACGCGGCCATGGACGACGATGCGCTCGCCGAGCGGCTCGCCCGAGCGCTGCCTGGTGAGGTCGTTCTCCAGCGCGTCGAGGCGCTCGCCGGTGAGCAGCGGCCCGGTGATCTCCGACAGCGACTGCGGCAGCGCGATCGGCGGCTGCGAGGGTGCGCGCAGTGGCGTCGACTTGTATTCCGGCGACAGGTTGGGCGGATGCACGCCCTCCGGCGTGCGGCGATAGGTGTCCTGGGTCATGGGCGCATTGTCGCCCCTAGGCCGCACGCACCTCAAGTCCCCTGTCTTCCAGACCACGCGGAGTCGAGCGATAGCCGGTCAACGTGCGGTCGGCGAAGCCCAGCCGCCAGTCCAGCATCTTCGCGGCATATTCGCCCATGCGCGTGGCATAGGCGGGGTCGGTCGCGCGATTGACGAACTGGCCAGGATCCTTGCCGAGGTCGAAGAAGAGCGGCGGCAAGGCGGCAAAATGCACGTACTTGTAGTTCTCGTCCTGGACCACGGCGAGCGAGCACTTGTCCATCGGCACGCCAAGCGCGGTTTCGGGCTTGGTGTACCAGAGGTCGCGGAAGTCGAACTCGTAATGCACTTCGGTTCGCCAGCCAGCCGGCGTGCCGCCCTCGACGAACGGCAGCAGCGAGCTGCCATCGCACTGGCGCGGCACCGGCAGGCCCATCCAGTCGAGGATGGTCGGCATGGTGTCGATGGTCTCCGTGAACTTCTCGACGATCGTGCCGCGCGTCCCGTCGGCCTCGCGGCGCGGATCGCGGATGATCATCGGAATGCGATAGCTCTCGTCGAAATAGCCGATCTTGCCCAACAGGTAGTGATCGCCCAGCTGCTCGCCGTGATCGCAGGTGAAGATGATCAGGGTGTCGTCCCATTGGCCGCTCTGCTTCAGGTAGTCGAAGACACGGCCAAGCTGGTCGTCGATCTCGCTCATCAGGCCGCAATAGGTGGCGCGCATCTGCATCACTTCGGCCTCGCTCATCTCCGAGCCCAGCGCCTTGCCGTCCTGGAAGAAGCTGGCCTGCTTCACTTCGCGGATGTAGTGCGCCAGCAGCGCGTTCTGCCCGGCCTCCTCGGCGGGCGAGGACGCGCGCACGACCTTGGGCATGTCCTGCGGCCGATACATGGCGTTGTAGGGCGCCGGCGCGATGAACGGCGGATGCGGGCGGTAGTAGCCGAGATGCAGGAACCACCGCTTCTTTCCGCCGTTGCCGCGCAGGTAGTCCAGCCCGCGCTCGGTGAACCACGCGGTATCGCTCAACTCCTTCGGGATCACCGCCGGCTGCGCCGTCGCGCCGCCCGGTGAATCGCCCTGCGGCCGCCAGATGTCCTCGCGCGGGTTCGGCATTTTGAAGCCCTGGCTCTCGACCCAGCCGAAATAGGCGTTGCGATTCTCGAACGATCCGACCGAGTGAAAGCCCTCCATGATGTCGCCCAGCACGAAGAACCGCGGATCGTTGGGCGAGGTCGTGCGCGGATCGGGCGTGGTCGTGGTGTAGCCGACCAGCGCGGGATCGTAGCCGCCGCGCCGCAGCTCGTGCGCGAGGTTGGTGAAGCGGCTGGAGAGCGGGATGGTGTTCTGCACCGCCCGGTGGTTCATCAGGTAGAGGCCGGTGAGCAGGCTCGCCCGCGCCGGCCCGCACGGCACGGCCTGTGTGAAATGATTGCGGAAGGTGACGCCCTCGCCGCTCAGCCGATCGATGTTGGGCAGCTTCAGGTAATCGGCGCCAAGCTTGGGCAGCATCAGGCCGCGCCACTGGTCGACCACGATCAACAACACATTCTTGGCGGCTGGCATGCAATTCCTCTCGCTTGGTCGGGGCCCATAATAAGCTACAGTGCGGCCAAATCACCGGAGGAGACTGGACGTGGCGAAATTCAAGATCGTGACAACGGCGGGTCCCGGCACCGGCGTTCCGGGCGCCGACCATTCGCTCGAGATGGAGGCGCTGGCGCCGATCGGCGCCGAGATCGTCGAGGTCAAGGGCGGCGAGGACGAGCTCGCCGCGGCGGCGGCCGATGCCGACGCGATCTACGGCAAGGGCCGCCCGCGCATCACCGCCAAGATCATCAATGCCGGCAAGAAGCTCAAGGTCGTGTCGCTCGCCTCGGTCGGCGTCGATTCGGTCGATGTCGACGCCGCAACCAAACTCGGCATTCCGGTCACCAACTGCCCCGACACCTTCATCGAGGAGGTGGCCGACCACGCCATGACCCTGATCCTGGCTTCGTGGCGCAGGCTCGTGGTGCAGGACCAGATGGTGCGCAAGGGCGAATGGGCCAAGGCCCGGCCGATGCTCTACCAGTTCCCGCGTCTGATGGGCATGACCTTGGGCTTCATCTCGTTCGGCCATGTCGCCCGCGCCGTCGCCAAGCGCGCCGCGCCGTTCGGCTTCCAGATGCTGGCCTACGATCCCTACATCGAGGAGCTGGTGATGAGCGAGCACGGCGTGCAGCCGGTCGGCTACGACGAGCTGCTGCAACGCTCCGACATCGTCTCCATGCATGCGCCCGGCACCAAGGACGCGCACCACCTGATGAGGGAGCAGCACTTCCGCAAGATGAAGAAGACAGCGCTGTTCGTGAACACCGGCCGCGGCTCGACGGTCGACGAGCCGGCCATGATCAAGGCGCTGCAGGAGGGCTGGATCGCCGGCGCCGGCCTCGACGTGCTGGAGACCGAGCCGGTCGGCCACAACAATCCGCTGCTCGGCATGGACAACGTCATCCTGACGGCGCACGTCGCCTCGGCCTCGAGCCGCTTCGACGTCGCGCGCAAGCGCCGTGTCGGCGCCGAGATGGCGCTGGTGCTGGGCGGCAAGTGGCCGCGCGCCTGCGTCAATCCCTCGGTGCTCGAGAAGTCCAAGCTCGAGCGCTGGCAGCCCTTCTCGATGGAACGCGGTCCGGGCAACTAACCGCGCTAGTGCGCCGCCGCGGCCGGCGGACTCTTCTTGTCGCGGATCGCCCGCTCGCATTCGGCGAGCGAGGCGAACGGCCCCAATACGACCTTCTCGTTGTCGTCGGCGGCATACCAGCCGGGCTCGCTGACCTTGTAGTCGCCCACGTCGTCGCTTGCGACGTGGACGGCGAAGAGATCGTGATTCGGGGCGACCATCCTTCAACTCCGTCGCGTCCAGTCCTTGAGGTTCACCGCGCCCGGCGGGATCTCGCCCTTCACCAGCGCCTCGACCTGGCGCACCGTGTCGAACGCCTGGCTCTCGCTGGCGGGCGGCGTCAGACCGCCGATATGGGGCGTCGCGATAACGTTCGCCAGTCTGGCCAGTTCCGGCGACGGCATCTGGTCGGGCGCGCGGCCGACATCCATCGCCGCGCCGGCGATGTGACTTTCCGACAAAGCCCGCGCGAGCGCCGCCTCGTCCACCAGATTGCCACGCGACATGTTGATGAAATACGCGTCCTTCTTCATGCGCGCGAAGGCGGCAGCGTCCATCAGGTTCTCGGTCTCCTCGTTGGCGATCGCGAGGCAGATCACGTAGTCGGCCCGCGCCAGCAGCTCCTCGAGCGGCAGCTTCACGAAACGGCGGTCGTCGACCTGGGCATAGGGATCGCTCACCAGCACGGTCATGCCCATCGCGGCCAGCACCGGCGCCAGCTCGCGGCTGATGCGGCCGTAGCCGATGATGCCCGCCGTGCCGCCGGCAAGCTGGCGGCCGACCCTGATCTCCGGCTTCTCGCCGCGATGATAGGAGGTCGCGGCGCGGGTGATACCGCGCGACAGATCGACCAGGAAACCGATGGTGAGCTCGACCACCGACTTCACGAAGCCGGCCTCGGCATGGGTCACCAGCACGCCGGCCTTCGAGGCCGCGGCTTGATCGATGTTCCTGATGTCGATGGCGCTCCTCATGACGACCTTGAGCGTGGGCAGGCCGGCGAACACCTCGGCCGGCACCGCCGTGGCGCGATCGGCGATGATGTAGTCGCAGTCGCGCGACGCCGCGATCAGGCCTCTGGTATCGAGCGGCGCACTGCCTTCGTGCAGCACCACCTCGACCAGCTCGTGCAGGCGGGCGAGCGCCCGCGCGCCGTAATATTGCTGCCGCGCTTGCGGCACATGGGTGAGCAGAAGTTTCGGCATTTCAGGCTATGATCGGCGGCGAGAGACCGACATGCAATTGCCCGAGCTGATCGAGATCGTTCCGCCGGCCGGCAAGGTCGATGCGACTGTGGTGCTGCCCGGCTCCAAGAGCATCACCAACCGCGCACTGATCGCCGCTGCCCTGGCGAGCCGGCCGGTGACCCTGCGTGGCGCGCTGTGGAGCGAGGACACCCAGGCGATGGTGGACTGCCTGGCGAGGCTGGGCTTCGGCGTCCGTGTCGGCAGCGATCAGGCCGAGCCCGCCAACCGCACCATCGAGGTGCAGGGTGGCGGCGGAAAGATCCCGAACGCCGGCGCGCCGGACAAGCCGCTCGAGCTGTTCGTCGAGAATGCCGGCACCGCCGCGCGCTTCCTGCCCGCCATGCTCTGCCTTGGCCATGGCAGCTACGGGGTGAGCGGCGTGGCGCGCATGCATGAGCGGCCGCAGGCGGCTTTGCTCGAGGCGCTGCGCCAACTGGGCTACAGGATCGATTCGCCCAACGACCGCCTGCCGGCGGTGATTCACGGCAGCGGTCCCAAGCCGGGCGCGGCTTGCAAGGTGAGCGTCGCGGAAAGCTCGCAATTCGCCTCGGCGCTGCTGCTCTGTGCCAGGGCCGGCGGCTGGAACGTCAAGGTCACCGGCGCCAACGAGGACGAGCTGCCCTATGTCGACATGACGCGTCGCCTGGTCGAGGAATTCCCCTTCGCCGGCGGCAGCTACGACATCGAGGCCGACGCCTCGGGCGCCAGCTACTTCTGGGGCGCCGACTGGCTGCTCCGCCGCCAGGGCGGCAGGATCGCGGTGGCGCCTGTCCCGAAAAGTGGCATGCAGGCCGACCAGAAATTCCTCGATCTGGTCGCCGAGCGTGCCTGGCTGCCCTCCTACTCGCGCCGCACCGATCTTGCCGACAGCATCATGACGGCGATCGTGCTGGCTCCGTTCGCCGAACGGCCCACCCAATTCACCGACCTCGGGCGGCTCCGGGTGCAGGAGTGCGAGCGGGTCAACGCCCTGCGCAGCGAGCTCGCCAAGTGCGGCGCCAAAATCGAGGAAAGCGGCGACACGCTCCGCATCGAACCGGGCGCCCTGCACGGCGCCGAGATCGAGACCTACAACGACCATCGCGTCGCCATGTGCTTTGCCATGCTGGGCCTCAAGGTGCCGGGCATCCGGCTGCGCAAGCCGGCCTGCGTGCGCAAGACGTTCCCCAACTTCTTCGCCAAGCTCGCGGGCCTCGGCGCCGGCGTGCGCGATGTCGCCACCGGAGAGTTGTTGTCGGGCAACAGCTTGCTGGCCTGAGATCAGGCGGCCTGCACGCCCGGCCTGCCGGCCTCGACGGCGAAGCGCACCAGCGTCGAGATGCGGGCGTCGGGCTTCTTCACCGAATCGACGACGCGGAACGACAGCGACGCCGCCTTCGGCCCGAGCTCGACCAGCCCATAGCCGTTGGTGCTCGAATTGGCGTAGCGGATGTGCGGGTTCTTGCGCAGCATCTCGGGCAGCCGGCTGGCCGGCGGATTTTGCGAGGTGAGCGAGCCGCCGACGAATTCCGTCGCGATAGCCGGCAGCTCCGGCCGCGCGAAGTCGCGCCGCAGGTCTGCCGCCCAGAAGGAATGGACGTCGCCGCCCAGCACCAGCGTGTCCTTCACCGGCGAGGCCGCCACGGCATCGAGCAGGCGCTGGCGCGCCATCGGATAGCCATCCCACCCGTCGGCCCAATAGATTTGGCGCTCGCCGCGCCCGCGGTCCAGCTCGGCCATCAAAGTCTGCTGGCCGATCACGTTCCAGCGCGCGCTCGCCCCCTCCATGGCGGCGGCAAACCACGCCTCCTGCTCGAGCCCCAGCATGGTGCGCGTGGGATCGAGCCGCTCGGCGCAATTCTCCAGCGGCTTGCCCTTGAGCGAATCCGAGTTGCAGGCATGGTGGCTGCGATACTGCCGATCGTCGATGGTGAAGATCTCGGCCAGCCTGCCGAAGCGCAGGCGATCGTAGAGCCGCATGTTCGGGCCGGCCGGCCGCATCGCGTTGAGGAGCGGCATGTGCTCCCAATAGGCCTGGTAGGCTGCGGCGCGCTGCTTGAGGAAAAAGCCCGGATCGCGGTCGTCCGGGCCGATGTCGGAGGTGTAGTCGTCGGTCACCTCGTGGTCGTCCCACATCATGATCCAGGGGTGCGCGGCATGCGCCGCCTGCAGGTCGCGGTCGGATTTGTAGAGCGCGTAGCGGTTGCGATACTCCTCCAGCGTGGTGGTGCGCCCGCTGCCATGGTGGCGCACCAGGTCGCGGCCCCACGACAGCTCGTAGATGTAGTCGCCCAGGAACATCACGGCGTTCAAATCCTCGGCCGCCAGGTGGCGCTGCGGTGCGTAATAGCCCTGCTCGTACTGCTGGCAGGAGCAGTAGGCGAAGCGCAGCGCCGGCACGGCCTCGTCGGCCGCGGGCGCGGTGCGCGTGCGGCCGATAGCGCTCGCTTTGCCGTTTACCGTGAAGCGATACCAGTAGGGCCGGTTGGGTTTCAGCCCCTCGACGTCGACATGCACCGAATGCGCCCACTGAGGCTCGGCCGTCGCCGTGCCGGAGCGCACGAGCTTCTGCATCCGGTCGTCCTCGGCCAGCGACCAGCCGACCTCGATCGCGCCGCCCAAACGCCCGCCGGGATCCTGCGCCATCAGTCGCGTCCACAGCACGACCGAGCCCGCCGTCGGCCGCCCGGAGGCGACGCCCAGGCCGAACGGATCGTCGGCAAGCGGCTGGGCGGCGCGCGCCAGCGAGGGCAACCAGAGCGAGCCGAGGCCGGTAACGAACGAACGGCGTTTCATGCGGCAAATCTCACCCCATCAAGCTGACACTTCAATGACAGCCCGCCCGTGCTAGGGTCGCCTCCTCTCGAGGAGGAAAAGAGCTCATGGCCAAGATCGCGATCGTCACCGGCGCAGGCAGCGGCATCGGCCGCGCGTCTTCGCTCGCCCTGCTGAAGAACGGCTACAAGGTGGCGCTCGCCGGACGGCGCAAGGACGCGCTGGAGGAGACGGCCAAGATGGCCGGCAACAACCAGCCCAACGCCATGCCGGTGCCGACCGACGTCACCAAGCGCGACGACATCGTCGCCCTGTTCAAGCGCGTCAAGGACACCTGGGGCCGGCTCGACCTGGTGTTCAACAATGCCGGCGGCGGCGCGCCGCCGGTGCCGCTCGAGGAGCTGCCCTACGAGACCTGGCTCTCGGTGGTGGCGGCCAACCTCACCGGCCCTTTCCTGTGCACCCAGGAAGCCATGAAGATCATGCGCGATCAGAAGCCGCGCGGCGGACGCATCATCAACAACGGCTCGATCTCGGCGCACGCGCCGCGGCCGTTCTCGGTCGCCTACACCTCGACCAAGCACGCCATCACCGGCCTCACCAAATCGACCTCGCTCGACGGCCGGCAATACGACATCGCCTGCGGCCAGATCGATATCGGCAACGCCGCGACGCCGATGACCGAGCGCATGACCAAGGGCGTGCTGCAGCCCGACGGATCCACGCGGGTCGAGCCGCGCATGGATGTCGAGGCGGTCGCCAACGCCATCGTCTACATGGACAGCCTGCCGCTGGATGCCAATGTGCAGTTCATGACCGTGATGGCGACCAAGATGCCGTTCGTCGGCCGCGGCTGAGCGATCGACCGCGCCTGGTTCGGTAATTTCCTGAGCCACTATTAGTTGAAGCGGCCGTATTAAACTAATACGGAGAAATATGGACTCTTGTGGTCCCCGCGAGCTCGCGCCGAATCGCGTGAACGAATCTTGCGCGATAGTTGAGCAATTTTCTGAACCACAATCCATGGTG
>Ga0070741_10001621_pt1 | contig 66528 bp, 62 predicted proteins | sample Coa_R1_4_FD_66440 | JGI IMG/M metagenome (GOLD analysis project Ga0070741, IMG submission 66440) | Surface soil microbial communities from Centralia Pennsylvania, which are recovering from an underground coalmine fire - Coalmine... | ecosystem: Environmental > Terrestrial > Soil > Unclassified ...
CGTTGCGCGTCATCAAGGAAGAAGGAGGTGAATCTCGGGGGCTAATCCGACCCTCACGTCGGCCGCTCGGCGGCCTCCGACCGAGGGTGTTCGAAAACTCCGGACTGGGTGTTCGGATTCGCCGGAATGCGCAGTACGTGCTCTGCGCCGACGAGAAGACCAGCGTCCAGGCCCGCATCCGCTGCCACGCGAGCCTGCCCGCCGCGCCCGGCCGAGCGGTGCGGGTCGAGCACGAGTACGAGCGGGGCGGGGCGCTCGCGTACCTCGCCGCCTGGGACGTCCACCGCGCCAAGCTCTTCGGCCGCTGCGAGCCGACCACCGGGATCGCGCCCTTCGGCCGCCTCGTCGACCAGGTCATGTCCAAGGAGCCGTACCGCTCGGCCGAGCGGGTGTTCCTCGTCGTCGACAACGGCTCCTCGCACCGCGGGAAGAAGGCCGCGAGCCGCCTGGCCGCGCTCTATCCGAACCTGGTCCTGGTCCACCTGCCGGTGCATGCGAGCTGGCTCGACCAGATCGAGATCTACTTCTCTGTCGTCCAGCGCAAGGTCCTCACGCCCAATGACTCGCGCTCGCTCGATGAACTCGAGCGCCGCATCCTGGACTACCAGGCTCGTTACGAGGAGAGCGCGACGCCCTTCGAGTGGAGGTTCACGCGGCGCGACCTGGACAAGCTGCTGCGCCGCATCGCCGCACACGAGCAGCTCCCGGCGGCAGCCTGAGGGCGATACGAAACTTATGGAATGGAGCACTAAGCGCCGGCTTGGACTCCAGGGTCGGCCGGTGCCCTCGACTTCTTCACGCGTTATGTCGACTCCAGCGAGAAGACGTAGACGGCCCGCGGCAGGCACCTGATGGAGCATTTGCTCGAGCAGGCGCGACAACTCGTCGTTCATCGGCTCCACTGTCGATCCGCCCGCGGGATACCGGACGGCCCGAGGGTCCTGTCCGAGCTGTTCCTTGAGGCAGCGCTCCCAGAACTCAGGGTTCTCTTCTGCGCTGGCCTCGACGAGCTCCGCGACACGCTTCGCCGCGGGACTGTTGTCAATCTCAAACAGCGCGGTCTGATGAAGCTCTGCTAGAAGGCGACCCATCGGGTGCTGTAGGTCGAGAGCATCGAGATCCGGGGGCCGATCGTCCGACCTGCGCGACTCATGCAGCGATTGCTCAAGCGCGACTTGTTCATCAAGGGGCACCCTATTGGAGAGTGGTCGGCCGCGAGCGTCGCAGAGCCAAACGAGAACAGCTTCATCGGACGCTGGGAACGCCTCGGTCGTCCGCGCTCCTGTCAGTGAAATTCGCGTCGATCCGTCGGTGATCGCCGCGCGGGTTGGAAGGTTGTCCGCCGTGACGGTGACGATTCCGTCTCCTGACCGGACGGCAGTTTGCAGCCGCACCCCTTGAAGAGCTTCAGCCTGCATGGGTTGCAGGCGGAACCTATTCAGCGCAGCCTCGGTGAGGACGACCTTATTGAGTCCAACCGGCTCGAACAGCGCCTTCGCCGCGTCCGCCGACATGTCGTGTACCACGCCGACCTCCGCGTTGCCGTTGCTGGTGACGGATTCGAGTAAGGCCGGACCGGAGAGGTTGGCAGAACCTGATAGGACTCGAGCTTGCTGGCCTCGAATGAGTGCGATGAGCTTCGCGTGCACGTACGTGCTCGGTTCAAGCGCGTACGCGACCAGGTCCTGCCCCTTCACACGGCCGAACTCTGCGAGCAACTTCCCGTCGACGCTCGCATCCTTCCCGAGATACAAGACGATGCGACTCGCGCGAGTACGACGTACTACTTCCTTTAGTGCTCGCAGCTCTGCGTCAAAGAACGGCGCCGTGATATGTATCTCGCTCCATCGCCCGGCGCAGAGTCCATCGATTAGCGGCGCGCGCCAATTCGTGATGAATTGGCTGCGCGCTGGCGATCCCGCGAGCCACTCAGCCTGGCCGAGAAGGTTGGCGAAGCGCGAGCGAAGCGCGCCATCGTTGATGCTTGCGACAACGTCGTTCATCCAGACGCGCCACGCGCGAAATGCGGGCAGATGACGTTCGTTCGTCGAGTCGAATCGCGTGAATACTTCCCGTCCTTGTTCCACGCCGAGGAGACCGAGGTTGCCGGAGCCGACGAAGAGAGTGCCCTGGTCCTTGCGCCCGAGGAGAATCGTCTTCGCGTGGAACGCGCCGGCGATGGAAGCTCCGCGAATGAGATAGCGGCGATTCGCTGCCCGGAGGCGCGAACCACGCGGCTCGAGTTGCTGCCATAGCGCTGACAGCCGCGTGAAATCGCCAATCACAACTGCATTGAGCGGCGGGTCGCCGAGTCGTCTTAGGAGAAATGACTCGAAGAACCCTGGCTCGAACGTATACGTCGTTGCCCAGCAGATGCTGATGCGAGGGTTGAAAGCTTCGGCGATCCGCAACTAGCCCAGCACCTCTCGTACGAAGGCCTTACCGGGCTGAGTCAGGCGCCGGCCGTCCTTGCCGGGTTCGCAGAACCCCAGATCTTCGCTGAGACTCGACAGGGAACTACTTCGGATATCGCCCAGTGCGGGGATCTCGTAGTGCAACTCGGGGGAGGGGTAGAAGCGAAGCCGTCCACCTTCCCAGCGGAAGCGGAAGGTGAATTCGGGAAACTTCGTTTGGGCCACTTCCTCATGCGGAGACAGGACGAACGTACGCACCGCCCAGTTCAGCGTCGCTGCGATCGATGGTTGCTCATTTAGGTGCTGGCTGATGAGCAGTGCCATGTGAAGCAACCCCGGCTGGTGCTCTCCGTTGACGCTACCGATCTCCGTCCAGCCTTGTTCGACCGAGTCCGTCTTCGGAAGACGCGTATATGTCGCAAGCATGAGGGTGAGCGCCCGGGCGGCGTCGTCGTTTTCACGAGCCCACTCAACGAAATCGGGAAGCTGCGCCTTGTCGCCTGCGACAGCCGTCAACAGGTCCGCCGTCGGGCGCGACGCACTGAAGCGAAAACTACGATTCGGCAGCCGGACCTGGCCCGCATCCGCCAACGTGGCGACCGCCTTCTCAAGACCATCGCGCGAAAGGCCGTCGCCCTTGTCGGCGTCGCGCAACAGGGGACCGACGCTTGTCCACAGCATGTGAATCGATCTGTAGAAGCCATGCGTGGCCGCTAGTGCTGACCACCGCGCGAGCACGCTACGGAATTCCGAACTGAAACGATCGCGCTTCTCGAATGTCCTCCAAACCGCGGCCCGAAGGTCGTGGTCCGAGTCGCCCGCGCTCGAATTGTTGGTGAGAAGTTGAAGGAAGAACGCGAATGCCTCGCGCCGTGTATCTACATCACGCTGCTCGCGACCGCTGCCAGGAAAGAGAAGGGCGCGCTTCAGCGCGTCTCGTTCGTTGGGACGCGAGTCGAGTTGGCACAGGCACGCGTTGGTGGCGTATTCCTGCAGGACTTCACGCGGGATGCTCTTCGCAGCGTCCGCGTAGCGACGAACGTAGGTGGTGTCGTCCACCGATGTCCCAAACAGGTCGGCAAGGTGCAGAGCCTCCGGACTGTCTGGTCGTACGAGGTCCACAGGGGTGAGGTCGTCCCCGAGTTCGGTGCCGGCGCCCGCGACGAGCCCGAGCGCACGAAGAGTTGTGCGGTAGTACAGACCGTAGCCACCGAGCGGACTCTTCACGGACTCACCTCGGTCGAAGACCGCGGGATTCCTACGCACGATCGGACGCGTCACCTGGCTGCCGAGAGGGCTCGAGCCACATTCACGCGGACACATCAGCACCGCCAACGCGAAGTCGTATTCATATCGCTTGATGAAGTCGGAGAGCGCCCTGTTCGTCGGGGTTCGCCGCTGTTCCGCAAAGCGACGCAGAACCCACAGGAAGAAAGAGAGGTACCGAGCCCTTCTCGTGTTCGCCAGGATTCCGGGTACGAGACGAGGAAGGATCCGAAAGATCGTGATCGTCCCGAGGGCGAGAGGGTCATCGCCTGATGTGATTTGGAAGGTGGGCTGCAGCCACTCGGGCGCGGGCGATTCCGCGAGGGCAGTCATTCGCAAGCTGGCCGGTGCTCGCATCCGCTGACGAAGTAGCGTTCCGCGGTCCTCGTCAAGGTTCCCAGTTCCAGCCAGGCAAGCCTCGGCCTGAAGCTCACGCCATGGATGCTACCTGTCCGAATGAAGGAAACGAGTCCGAGACAAACTTTCAGCCGCGGCGCATCGCCGTGGTCCTGTACGAGGCGACCGCAAAATTCGCCCGTCCTGGGCCATCACCGACGAGGCCCTCGATGCACTGGAGGTCATCATGACGGGGTCAGCCTCGGATCCAGCGGAGTGCAGGAGATCGGGGCACCTCGCGAAGCGCGCGGCGCAGGAGAGACGGCGAACATGCCGCGGCGCGCGAGGGCCGAATCTCGATGCTGCGCGCCGAGGCGAACGGGGTCGTCTGCAGCGCGGCCTTGACCGTCATCCCGTGGCGGTCGCTTCGCATTTACGGAAGCGCGAGGACTCGGAATAGCGACCGCGCGGCGGCCTCCAAATCCGCCGCCATCCGATCGTGGCGCGTTGCTGCTACACCTCACTACTCATGGGACGAATTCGGAATCGGATACCGGTGCCCCGCGACGAGCGTCTCGTCGCGCGTTTTGCCACGCGCCTTCGTGAGCTGCGTCTCCGAGAAGGTGTCTCTCAGACGGAGCTCGGGTCTCCCTACCTAACACGCGCGGCGATCTCGAGCCTCGAGCGTGGCGTTACGGCGCCCTCGCTACACGTTCTCGCGTTCCTCGCACAGAAGTTAGGCGTCCGCCCCGGCACGCTGCTTGACGATTCCCATGCCCGAGTTCGCGACCGCCCGGCTCTCGGGCCCGCTAACCGAGGTGCGGGAACTCGCCGTGGAACAGGATGACGACGAGTCGGATGAGAACGATGATGTAGGCGGAGTAGAGAGTAAGCGTCCCCGATTCAGTCCCGAGGACTCGGCGAGCGCGCTCCTCGCGCATTGCCTTACGTCTCGCGTTCGCTGCCTTTCGCTTCGCCACTGCGCCCTCCACGGTGCTGCGTTTGAAATCAGAGCAGGCGCACGTCGATCGCAACGAAAATCGATCGGAGCGGCTAGCGGTCACGCGGCATCCGGAAGCGGGTAAGCGTCGCCGTCTCGATCATTCTGCTTTCGCTTCCCCCTCCATGGCACCTCCGGCGTCTTAGGGGCGGCCCGCAGCTTGCGCCCACGACCATCGACCCGCATCAGCCGATCCTGAAAGTCGATGACCTCACCAGACGGTCGGCCACGGCGCCAATGGAGGTGCGGTGTCGGCGAGACTGCAGGATCCGCGCGCCGCGACAGATATTCGGCGAGGGCGGCTGCGAGCACGATGCGTAGTGGAAGATGGTGCTCGCGCGCGTAATCGCGTGCGGTGTCGGCGAGGGCCGACGGGTAGCGACTACTGAGTTGTGTGAGCTCGTCGCCACCCGCCGGCTTCGCCATCAGCGCGCCTTGTTGAGCTTGCGCGGTTCGACAGCCTGTCTCGTCGCGAGCGTCGTCCTGAGGTAGTTGATCCTCGTAGGCACACGAGGCTCGCGCGCGGCAGCACCCTTCGCGCGTGATCGCAGACGTTGCTCAGCGGAGAAGTCGCGCCCGAGTACTTCGTCGAGCCCGCCCAGGACACCGAGCACGACGAAGCGCTCGTGCATCGTCTCGATCTCCCCCGGGCGGAACGGACTCGGTGTCACCGCCGCCCAGGCCACGCCGCTCTGTGCAGCGATCGACTGCTCGATACGTTCGGCGCACCGCCTCACGGTCGCGACTTCCGCGTGCGCGACGACGGCGTCGTTTGGCCGCTCGAGGAGTCTGGTAAGCGCGGCGATTGCCTCTGACGCCGTCTGTCCGCGCTCGCTCGTCACTGCGCTCGGTACGGTTCCGGGTTCGACAGGCACGTATTTCCCGATGAGGCGGAGTCGGTCGGTGTTACGGATTTTGGCGTAGCTCTCGCGCAGCTCGCTCGGTGATGTCCAGAGGCCAAGCTGCATCACGAACTCCTCCGGCATGCCGCGCACGAACGTCCAGTAGATCGCTCCGGTCGCGCGGAACGTGTGTGGGTTCGTGGCGCCGAAGTGAAGGTCCATGAGCAAGTCCTGGAGGACACGGCGAATTCGCTCGCGGCAGAGCGGCTGCGGACGATTCGGATCTGCGCGGAAGAGCGGCACGACGAGGAGCTCGCCGCTCGGGATTCGCGTTCCGCCCCACTTGTCGCCGACTCTGAGCCGGACGGGCAGCTCGCCGGCACGCAACGGCTCATCCAGAGAGCGCCCCTCGATTGCGAGCAGCTTCTCGATGTACGGCAACAGGTTCGCCGTCAGGGTGAACTCCGGCACGAATGGAAACCACTGCTTGTTCTTCGTCTTGGCTCGGACGATGTCCGCGACGATTGCCGACCCACCGAACCGGAGGATCGCGCCCGTCTCGGGGTCGCGGCGGATGTGCGAGAGAGAGATTGTGGAAACGCTATCAACGCGCGCCATCGTGAAGAGCGTGACGAGGCCGAGCGTGGCGTTCCGGACGACCGTCCAGTACTGCAGGAACGTCAGCGTGCCCGCAGCACGTTTGGCGTCCGCCTGTCGGATCATCTCCTCGAGGCCCGCGATCGCCAGCTCGACCTGCTCGAGTGTCGGGAACCACTTGTATCGGCCTTTGTTGCTCTCGCTTGCCGGTCGCACGTTGTGTAGGTGCGTTCGCGTCATCTCGAGTTTGATGCGCGCGTCAATCTCAGCGAGGCGCTCCTCGGTCACGAAGGCGACGGGCTTGGAGTGCGTCCGCGTGCGGTACAGATAGTCGCGCAGGAGATATGCGAGCTTCTCGTTGCAGCCCACCGCGCGCGCGGACCCGTCGTAGTTCTGTCCGTAGAAGAGAAAGTCGCACACGCGTTCGGCGGTGAGGAGATGCTCGAAGTCGAACGGCTGCCAGTCCTTCCGGTGTGCGTGCTGCAGGAACGCGCGCATCGCACGTTGCTCGTTGAAGGCCGTCGACGGGGCAACCGTGGGATGCCGCATCTTCCCATCCGCGCAACGCGTTGCATCGCCGCTGCGCTGCTCCCATTGCAGGCGCGCGAGTAGGTCCAAGATCTGGTCGCCTTCGGCGAGCCGCCGCTGATCCTCGCGCGGCAGGGCGCCCCGAACCACATCGTGTGAGACGGCGAACGCCCTCCTCTGCTTGACTGCAATCGGCGGAACCGGCCGGCTTCTCAGCCCGTCGCGATGCGCCTGCACGTACACCTGCAGCGCATCACGAAGGCCCTCAATGTCGCGCAGCCGGCGCCTCACGGCCGAGGCGTAGCCGGCTTCACGCAGCGCGGTCTCGAGATGGTCTGACATCGGCTGCGCAGCGAAATCAGCGTCGAGGTCCGTCGGCAGACCAGCATCGAGCAGACCTCGGAACCAATCGCGGGCTGCGGTGACCTCGGCACTATCGAGACGGCGTTCATGTGCCATCCGCCGGACAAACGCGAACGTGTTCTCGTCGACCCCTTTCCAGTCACTTGCCTGTCGCCGGACGGTCCAGACAACGCTTCTCAATTCCCGGCCTCCTTGGCTGCATTCGAGCCACTGCTGTACTCGGCCTTAGGGAGCCGACGCGCGGGCGAGAACGCCGGCAGGTCGCTCTCGAGGACGGTCCAGTCCGCGACGAACCTCGATGCCCTGATGACCCACGCCTTACCCGGCTTACAGCCGTGGAGCTGGCCGGTACGGAACCAGCGCACGATCGTGCCTCGGGCTACCACCCCATCAAGTACCCGGCAGATGTCGTCGACGGTCAGCAGCGCGGGTAGCTCGTATCCCTCGAACCGCACGGCACCGCTCGTCGCTGAGTCGCTTGGGTCGGCCATGTTTGCCACCTCCTGTTGGTAGAGATGGCGAGCCCGGATATCGGGTGAAAGCGATTGGATGCGTTCAGCGCCGTTCAGGAACGTGTGCGGCAGATGACTGTGTTTCGACGAGCTTCACGCTCGTTCACCGCGTACCCCGCGACCAGGTCTTCTGCGAAACCATTCACTTGAAGAACCGCCGATTGCATCTAATCCGGCTGCGGCTAATCCGGAATTGGCCGCGACCGTTCCGCTGACTCCGGGCTCGCCACCGGGGACGAAGGCTGCTCTACGGCGAGGGATGCGTACAGAACACTTTGTGTCGACTTTCCATTAGCTGCGCCGGCTCACGGCGACGTTCAGTTCAGTGACTTCGTAGGGCGTGAGCTGACACCCGCAGGCCTGGAAGCCGCTGATGATTGCGACGAGGTCTTGCGGAGCCGTCGAGCGCGTCCCTTGCTCTATCCGCTGATACTTCCACAGGGCCATTTCGGCGCCCTCAGCGAGCTTCTCTTGCGTTAGCGCGTACTTGTGGCGCAACAGGACCAGAAGATCCATGAACGTCGGCAGGAGTCCCTGCCGCAGGCCTGCGACGGCGAACTCGTACGCACAGTTCGGACACTCGGGTTGTTTGTGCCCAACCGTGTTCACGCGCCTGAGTCAAGCGTGCAGAGGCCCGCCGCGTAAGCGGTCGGTGCGGAAGGGTAGCCCCGACGATCCGGCAGATCAGAAGCACGCAAGCCGTCGCCCACTTCGCGGAGCGCAGGCGTGAGGTCGAAGCCGCGTTGCGTCGAAGTCGGGCTCTCGATGTAGACGCGGGCGGCGCCTTGGGGACAGTCCTCTGCACCGATCAGTTGCGTTGCGGATCGCAACGTGCATTGATGTCACTAAGTTAGTGACACCGAATCTGATCACGGTCGTCCGTGAACAGAACGGCGCAGAGGAGTGAACGGCAGTGTCTGCCGGAACTGGCGTGGAAGCCTTCAGTCTCGTAAGGCGCAGCGGCCACCAGCCAAACCTCGAGCTCGACCAAGAGCGCATCGTCGCTGAGATCGTCCAGGTCTCACGCTCAGCATCCCCGAACCTCCGCTTCGCGGTCATCCCGGTGGAAGTTCTCCAGGGTCTCGAGCCGGGCGAGTGTCTCGCACTCACGTGGCAGCGGGCCCAGCACTACCTCGGTCGTGTGCAGCGCTCGTGGTCCGCGAGGACGCACCGACGCGCTGAGCTCGTGGAGCGCGTGGGAGCGCTCGCCGATGAGCTTCGCTCAATCGAAGCCTTCGAGCTCGAAGGCGAAGCACGCGCGCTCGTCAACGCAAGCGACGAGGCGCTCATCCTGGGAGCTCTGCGCCTTCAGCGTCGTCTCATCCGAGCGGCGCGCGCGGGCGCGGCGGCAACCGCCTTCAGCGAGATCGTCGAGCTGGTCCTCTCGGAGCTCGCGCTCGCGATCCCACCGACACAGCTCGAACGTCTCGATGTCGAGGCTGCCCGACTCGTAGCGCGCGACTTCCTCATCCGCTGCGCGCTTCCGCTCGTCAAGCTACGCGCGTCTGTCGTGCGCGGGCACAGCGCGCTTCCCTTCGACGACCTGATCCAGATCGGCTCGGTCGCGCTGATCCAGGCGGTCGATCGCTTCAGCCCGACGTTCGGTGCGCCCTTCGCGGCGTACGCCTATCCGTGGATCAAGCAAGCCATGCGTCGAGCGGAGTGGCAGGCTGAGGTGATCTCGCTGCCTATGCGCGTCCGGACCGCGCTCTACAAGGTGCGCGCGGCGCGGGCTGACCCAGCCTGGGCGACCGCTTCGGCCGACCAACTCGCGAGTCATCTCGGCCTTTCGCCGCTCCTCGTGCAGCGCGCACTCGACGAGTCGTCCGTCGCCTCGCTCGACGGGAATGCCGAAGGGGAAGGCTCCCTCGCCGCGACGTGCGCGGAGGACGCGCCGCCGCTCGACGAACACGTCCGCGTCCGCGAGCGGCGTACGGCGGTCGCGCGCGCTCTCGAGCAGTGCGCGACGCGCGAGCAGGACATCCTGCGTCGGCTCTACGGGATCGGCTGCGACGATGAGCCGGTCGCCGCGGTCGCGCGGCGCCACGGGCTCACCCCGCAGCGCATCTATCAGATCAGAGATGCCGAGCTTCGGCGCCTACGTCACCCGCGCATCGCGGGCGAACTCGCGCGATATCTCTAGCGAACGAGGAGACCAGAAGTGGACGCGGTGCTCCCGGCGAACGTCGTCCTGCGCGGCGGCCCGGCGAGGCAGACGCTGCCGGCCCGGGTGCGCGTGTCGAGTTCCGTCGCCCCCGCCGCACCGGTGCGGCTTCCCCGCGTCATCGGACGGCTTCCCTTCGGGTATCGGCACGGCCCCAACGGCGGGCTCGCCGTCGACATCCCGCAGGCGCTCGTCGTGGCCGAGGCCTTTCGTGCATTCCTCCGGACGCAATCGGTCGACGCAGTTCTGCACCTTCTCTTGTCCGGTCGGCTGCCGCAATCGGGGACGCGGACGTGGTCGCGTACGAGTGTTCGCCGAATGCTCACGAACGGCGCCTACGTCGGTCTTCACCGGCAAGGACACCTTCCACGAGCTGTCGGCGTGCCGATATGGATCCCTGTTCCGGCAATCGTGCCGCTTTCCACGTTCATGACCGCCGATCGTCTGCTGCACGCGTCTCGGGCCAAGAGCCGCCGTCGCCGCCCGCGCCCGCGCCGACGCCAGCAACGGACCACGCCCTAGCGGCCGGAGCTTTCAATTCAGCGCAGCCGCGCTAGTAGTCCAGTCATGAAGACGACCAGCGACCCACTCTTCGACCTCTACTTCGAACCCGCGCAGTCGTGCGGTCACGCCGTCCGCGTCCACCTTTACGAGCGAAGGAAGAGCCCGAGCGGCGACGAGCGCGGGTACGCAGGCGCCGTCGTGTTGTCGGTGGCCAACCTCAAGCGGCTCTTCCTCGTCCTCCACGAGGCTGGCGTTCTCGGCACGGCCGACGGCGACTTCGGCGAGCCGCACGTCCCGAAGGAGCAGGCGTGAGCACCGAACGGGACGCAGATGCCGTTCAGTTCGAGCTCTCGGATCGTGAGAGCCCGGACCGCGGGCAGGTCTGGGTCGCGCTCGGCGAGGCGGTCGCGATCGTTCGCGAATGGGTCGCGAAAGACGGCGAAGTCCTCCTCGAGCGTCTAGTGCTCACGTGCGTCGACGGTGGAGTCCGCCTGGTCATCGCCGACACGACCCGCGATTGGCGCGTCCTGTTCGATGCGTTCAGGTACGCCCCTTCGTACGAGCTGTGGTTCGAGCGCGACATGCTCCGGCCCTTTGACTCCTTCAGCGAGGCCCTCGACGCCGTCGCGGACGTGGGCGGAGGTCTCGACGGCTACCGCATCGAAGAAGTCGGTCGTCGGAACGGCGTGATCGCGGGACGGCCCGGGACTCTTCGCGCGTTGCTCTCGGAGCGCCAGCGTTGAGTCTCACCCGTACGCGGAGCGCGACCGCCGCGCGTCGCGCCGCAACCGCGGAGCTCGCTCGCGACCTGGCCGAGTTGCATGCCGCGAACAACGGGCTGGGCGAGCTCGTTCGTGACCTGAAGCGGGCTGGCCACCGCCTCGATGGTAGGAACGCTCAGCTCCTCAACGTCGTGCGGATGGCCGTGATCGCGCTGATTGCGCTCGATGCGCGCGACGAACGTGCGCGCCGCGTGCTGCGGTTCGCGTCAGCGCTGGACGGGGTGTCGCGCCGGATCGTCGATGACGCGCGGAAGGGGATCCGGTGATGGCGCGCGCTTCGGTTCCGCGGCCGCTGTTGCCGAGTGTCTCAGCGCATGCGATCGCGGTACCGACAGCAGGGTGGCTCAAGCCCGGGCACCTTTACAAGGGCGCTCGCGTGAGCAGCGTCCCTGTTGTGTGCGTGGTCGCTGGACCGGTCCGAGCCGACAAGTCGCAGGCGCTTCAGTGGTTCAACTGGCACCGCACCGCGCGCGAGCACGTGGCTCGCGTCTGTACCGGGGTCCTCGGCGCCAATGGCTCGGTCAGCCTGAGCAACGGGGCGGTGAGTCCCAGCCTTCCCGCCCTCGCGGATAGCGGCATCGCGACGCAATGCGACGACTGCGGCACGATCCAGTGTCCTTACTGCGTGATCGGCTCCCACCGCTTCTGCCCCGGATCTTCGACGGGGACGCCATGAGCCCCTCGGTTCCAGGGTCGGCGCGCATAGCCGGGAAAGGGCGCTGCCGCACCGAATGCCGCGCGCCAGCAGTTGGGTACGCCGAGAGTGCGGTCAGGTATCGGATCGGTGGCGCGTGTCGCGCGTTCGGTCGTGGCAGCGAGCTGAGCGCTCTTGGCGAGCCACGGTGCCTGCATGCCGAGCGCAGCAGCCATCGCCAGGAATCAGCGCCGGAACAGACTCGTGCACGCCTCGCTCGTGCAGGAAGCGGGGGAGCGCGGGATGCGTAGCCGCCGGCCGCGCGTGCCCTCAACGATGCCGGCGAAACCGATGCTCGCTCCGTCGACCCCGCTCGACCTCGTCTTCGCGGACTACCTCGCAGACGTGGAAGGGACCCTCCGGGCGTTGACGTTCCAGCCGCGGAAGTCACATCTCCACGTGCTCCACGATCTGCTCGACGCGAAACTTCACGAGGAAGCGCGGAAAGAACACCGAATGTGGCGAGGTCCGCTGACGCTCACAGATTTCACGACAGACAACGTCAATTTGGTCATCAAGGATCTCAAGAAGGCGCATATCTACGACGCGCGCGGAAAGGCAATCGCGGCGCGCGCTGTAGGAACGTGGCTCGCGACGAAGCGGAAGTGGTACTTCGGCGACGAGCGTTTCCCCGTCTCGGTGCTGTTCGAGCTTCCGATCCCGCCGATGAAGGCGAAGGGCCGGCCCGTATACCGGGACGACGAGCTGGCTTCTATCCGCGCGGCCGCGTCCTCGCATCCGACGCGGCCGCACTTCCACAACGCAGCGCACATGATCGATGAGCTCGGCGTGCGTGCGGGGTTCGAGGTGATGACGCTCCGCCTGCGCGATGTGCATCTTCCCAAGCGTCCTGGCGACGTGGGCTACATCGAGATCGGCGAGGAGAACACCAAGACCGACGCCGGCGCACGGCAGGTACCGCTCGAGGCTCGACAGGTCATCGCTCTGCGAACCTATCTCGAGATGGAGCGTCCGCGGTATGCCGGCGACGATTCCGACAACGAGCCACTCTTCCTCACGCGCGACGGCAGCGCCTACCAATACTCGGGCTGGGCCTCGATGCGTCGCCGCTTCAAAGAGCATGTCGCCCGCGTCGACCCGACGATCAAGTACCAGGCGAGCCGAAACCGCGGTACCCGGACCGCTCGGCTGCGCGAGAAGCTCCAGGACTCCGAGATCAAGCAGATCATGGGCTGGAGTACGGACGGCATGATCAATCGATACGCCGGCGAGGTCCCGCTCGAGACGATCGCGAAGAAGCTCAGTCATCCGAGCCCTCGTGCCCCTCGCCTTCGCCGAGCGGGCTAACAGCTTCGCCACCGCCGACCGCTTGCAGGTGGACGAAGGCGACCACTTACGGCGCCGGTGTCTCCTCGATGTGCGCGAGTTCGACGGCAAAGCCCATCGTGCGCAGGATGCGGGACGCATGCGTCAGGTTGACCTGGCTGAAGAAAGGAAGAGTCTCCCCGAGGGGCCCGTTGCCTCGCGCGATCACGGCGTACGTCACCGTGTATTCGCCCGCGATGGGCTGGTCCTCGGGAAAGATCGCGGCGGCATCCCACGCCGCGGGTAGTTCGTCACGTGCTGCCAGGCGGAACCCCCGATCCCCGATGAACGCCGTCGCCGAAGTCGTGCCTTGAGCGAAGAGGTGGCTAAGCGTGGCTGACGCCGTCCTGCGCTTCACGTGGATGAATTGCTTGAGCTCGTTGAGCAGATCACACACCTCGATCCGCGAGGGGGCGCCGGTGCACGCGACCAGCTTCTGGTCCATCAGCGCGTAACCGATACCCTCGCCCGCCTCGAGCAGCGGCACGGCCCGTGTGAGGTATTGGGCCTCTACCTCACCCTTCGGTGAACTAGGAAAGGCGATCGCCGAGGTGGGCAGCGCGTTGACTGCCGCTGCAGTTTGCTCGGCGAAGGTCGCACTGACTTCGAACCAGTCACCGCCGCTGAGCACGTAGCGTTGATCGCCGACGGCGAACTCCGTCACCATCGTGTCGTAGAGAGACCAGTGATGCGCCGGCTGACCGGTTGCGGCCGAGAGGCTCACCACGCGCACGCGCTTCCTCAGATCGTCCAGCTCCAGCGAACGCTTGCGCGCTTCCTCGAAGGTCTCGACCAGTTCGACCACGTCGAGGTCGCCACGTGGCGGAGCATCCTTGTCGATCGGCTCGTAGCGGTACCCGCCGAAGTCTTCCCAGTCGATCGGCTCTGGCGGAGCCATGTGAAGCGTGGCGTCTTCGGGTTCTTCAAGCGCCTGAACCAGCCGCTCGTCGAGCGACGCGAGCAAATCGGGTTCAGTGACGCGTCGCATTTGATCGATGAAGCCGAAGGCGTCCTTGTAGACATTCGAGCCGTAGAGCTCTTGGAGACGCTCGCATAGCGTGGCCAGGTCGGTCAGCCTGACACGCGCACGCAGCGCTAGCCGGTCGGAACCCGCGAGGAGCTGCGCGAGACTCGGGTCCTTGGGTTGACCGACGACGCCGCGGAGCATGTCGCGGATCTCGTCGAGTTGGAAGACCTCGAGGCCGGAGCTGCGCGATGCCTGTCGCTGCGTGAAGAGGGTGAGTTCCTCAACGGTCTGCATGTCGATACTGCGCAGCGCCCGCGGGTCAACGGCATTGAGGGTCACGCGCAGTCCGAAGTCACGCTCGTAACTCGACGGGTCCAGGGCGAAGCGGCCGGTGCCAAAGGTGAACGCGAACAACTGCTTCGCAACCGTGACGAAGAGGATCGCGCCAGCGGTCGATGCCTTGACGACCAGCGGTTCGCGCGTCACGCTCGCGAAAAACGACTCCCACCACGGGTGGCGGACGACGCTGCGACGCACGAATAGGCGGGCGTCGATCGGCAGCCGTCGGAGCTCGACTTCCCCAAACTCCTCGGCGATACGTCCGCCAAGTGCCTGCCTCGCGTCTTCGATCTCGCGGCGGAGGAGGAAGACCGTGAGCGCCGCGATGCGCGGGGATCGTCCAGGCGACGCGGTTGGCTTCTTAGTCCGCGACGCTGGCATCGAAAGAACTGGAGAGGCTCACGCGGGCTGGAGTCTAGCGGTAAGCTCAATTATCGCTTGACAGTCTCTTTACTCGGATGACCCGACCGACCTACGATAGAACGTAAGTTCGACCGTCGACGGAGGGGACGTGGGCGAGGCCCTGGAGCGCGACCACCTGTTCATCAACTACGCGATCGAGGATGCCGCGCTCGCGGAGTGGCTCACGCTAAAGCTCTCGGGCGAGGGCTACAGCGTGTGGTGCGATCGCGTGAAGCTCCTCGGTGGAGAGTCGTACCCCAGGGATATCGAGCGCGCGCTCCACGAGCGCACCTTCCGGATGCTCTCGCTCATTTCGCGGGCGTCCAAGGAGAAGGACAACCCGCTCAAGGAACGCACGATCGCCCTCAACATCGGTCGGGCCAGGAAGCAGGAGTTCATCATCCCGCTCAACGTCGAGGCACTCCCCTCGCACGAGCTGCCGTGGCAGCTTTCGGATCTCACATACATCCCGTTCCACACGAGCTGGGCTCACGGCCTCGTTCAGCTCCTGAAGAAACTAACCTCAGTCGACGCGCCGCGCACGTTCATGCCGGCGCGCGACTCCGTTCGTGAGTACATGCACGAACGCGAGCGGCTGTCGGGCCGGCCCGAGCGCCTCTGGACGAACCTGCTTCCCATCACCGACATACCCGGCAGCGTCCTCCGCATCACGCTGCATGAGAAGCTCTCACCGGAGATCGCCTCGAGCTGGACGTACTGGGCCGAGAACGACTACGTGGTCGGCGCGTTCGAGGGCCCGCCCGAGGGCGTCGAGGTCGACAAGGTCGAAGAGATCCCCTGGCTCGAGAACGACGATCGCGAGCAGCGGACGATCGCGCGCGACATCGTTACCGTCCTTCTAAAGGAGGGCATGCGCAGCCACTGCGTTCAGAAGGGCCTCAGAGAGTCGGCCAACGAGGAGTATGTCTATTTCCCGAGCGGCCTCGTCCCCGGCGACCGACTGCGCTTCACGAGATGGGACGGGGAAAAGACGCACGTGAAGGCCGTCGGCGAGCGCGCCGCGCGGACCACGAACGGGGTCGAGCGCTTCCGCTATCACCTCGCCGTCGAGTTCCGACCGGCGCTCTTCCGCTACGGGACGCCGATGATCCAGCTCCGCAACCGCGTATACCTCGCGGACCTCAATGGCACTCCGCTCCAGGGCGTGAAGCTCGTCCGCCGGCGGAAGCGCCTGTGCAAGGACTGGTGGAACTACGAGTGGCTGAGCCGCCAGCTCGGAAGCTGCGCCTTCCTCGCCGACGCTCAAGGCGAGATCGTGCTCACCTCGCGTGCGCAGAGTCGCCTGGCCATCCGCGCGATCCCGCTTACGGTCACCGCGCCCGACGGCATCAATGAGGAAGAAGCCGGTCCCCTTCCCGTCGAGAACGACGAGGAGGAGCTCGACGAGACGGACGTGACGCCTGGCGTGGGGGACGAGGAGCTGGAGGAGACCACGTGATCGATCTTCGGATGCTCCCAGAGCCACCCCTGGAGTTCCGCTACACGCAGCCGGTCTCGGATCCGCGCGACGGCCTGAGCATCTTCGGCGCGTTCGACGCGGACATGCCGGGGCATCGACGCAACGTCTCGTGGGGCCTCGTCGGCACGCCACGCGGCACGGATGCGTTCAAGGCGCTGACCAAGCGGCTGCAAAGTGCCGCGATGCCGCCCGAGGGTCGGAGCGCCGCGCTCTGGCCGATGTTCCCCGGCTTCGAGCCCGCCTTCGGCTGCGTCCTTCCCGAAGAGCCGACGCTCGAGCGCATCGTCGATGAGGACGCGCTCCTCGCCGAGGCCATCCAGAAGGACGAGCACAAGCGCGCCGCGGCGGTCGTGGAGCGCTACCTGGACGCGATCGCCGCCTTCGAGCGTCACGACGACCCCGTCGATGTGATCGTGTGCGTCGTTCCCGACCTCGTGTACAAGAACTGCCGCCCGCTCTCGCGCGTGCCGTTCGGTTCCGGTGAGCGCATGGCGGCCAAGGACGTTCGCGTCCGCAAGGCGGGCCAGACGGGACTGTTCGATGACACGAGCCCCGACGTGTTCCTGTACTCCGTCGACTTCAGACGGCAGATCAAGGCGCGTGCGATGAAGTACGGCATTCCGATCCAGATCGTGCGCGAGTCCACTCTGCGACTGTCAGACGAGTACAAGTTCGGCGAGCGCAGCCTGACGCCGCTGTGCGACCGCGCGTGGAACCTCGGTGTCGCGCTCTACTACAAGGCCGGCGGGAAGCCATGGCGCTTGAGCACGGCGCGCCCGGGTGTTTGCTACCTCGGACTGGCCTACCGCCGGCGTGATCCGAGTTCAGATAGCCCTGTGGCCGCGTGCGCCGCTCAGATGTTCCTCGACAGTGGCGACGGCATCGTCTTCATGGGCGAGTTCGGGCCCTGGTACTCGCCCGAGCGCAACCAGTACCACCTGAGCTACGACGGCGCGCGCGATCTCCTGACCGGCGCGCTGGACACCTACAAGGAGCTCGGTGGCCAGCCGCTCACGGAGCTGTTCCTGCACGCGAGGTCGGGCCTGAACGCCGACGAGTTCGCGGGCTTCCAGGAGGCCTGCCCGGAGGGCGTGCGCCTCATCGGCGTTCGTGTCCGTCAGGAACGTTTCGACGTGCGTCTCTTCCGCGAGGGTCATCTTCCCGTGGTCCGCGGTACGTACTGGCGCGTCTCGGACCGAACCGCGTTCCTCTGGACGACGGGTTACAAGCCGCGCCTCGGAACGTACGACGGGTGGGAGACGCCACTGCCGCTCCAGATCGATGTGCAGCACGGCGAGGCTGACCTCGATCAGGTGGTATCGGACATCTTTGGTCTGACCAAGCTGAACTACAACGCGTGTCGCCTGGGCGAGGTCGAGCCCGTCACCGTCGGATTCTCAGACGCGGTGGGGGAGATCCTCGTCGCCAACCCGAACGTCAAGGACCGCAAGGCCAAGTTCAAGTTCTACATCTGATCTTGCGAAGATGGACATTGCAGCGCTGATCTCGACGGTCACGGGGTGGATCGCTTCCGCGTGGCCGCTCATCGGTCCAGCGCTCGGCGCGCTCGCGGGCTTCTGGCTCGCGGCCTACTTCGAGGAGCGGCGCGACACTCGCCGCGACCGGCGTTTGGTGCGCGATGGCAAGCTCGCGCGCATGCGCGCTGCACTGCAGCCACTCCTCCTCGGCTCGTGGTCGATGCAGTCCGTCTCCGTCGGCATGGTCTTCGGCTATGGCGGCGAGACCGACGACGCGAAGAACAAGCGCCTCACGGCCATGCTCCAGGAGGGGTCGAAGGGTGTGAACGAGGCGCGCGCCCAGCTCGCGCTCGAGACCGACTCGCAGCAGTTCGTCGACCAGTACCAGAAGGTCTTTGTTGCCTTCAACCAATACGCGCTCGCGTTCAACGACGCCAAGGCGGGCGACACGACTGCGAAGCCAACCGAGAAGCGCCAGGCACTCGAAGAGGCGGTGGACACGTTGAACGAGATGGCGAAGAACGCGATCGCGCAGATCGAGAAATCAGGCTGACAAGGCGGCATGGAGCGCGCGACGCTCGTCGGACAATTCGTTGCTGGACAATGCGTCGTCGTGCGCCCCGTCGTCGATTTGCTAGCGTTCTGGCCGAATCCGAGACGCATGGTCTGAAGAACCATGTGTCGCCAGTTCGATCCTGGCCCTCGGCACAGTGTCGTTTCGGTGACGCTCCCGTGACACGAGCGGGCCCGGTCGACGCGCTGATCGCGAAGACGCCCGGTCGGCGCGGCGCGACGCTGGCGAGGCTCCGAAAGATCGTCCACGACGCGGACCCCGACATTGCGGAGGACGTGAAGTGGAAGCGACCCAGCGATCCGCTCGGCTCCGCCGTCTGGTCGCACGACGGGATAGTGTGCATCGGGGTCGTCCTCAAGGAGCGAGTGCGGCTCTCGTTCCCGGCGGGCTCGAGCCTTCCGGACCCGAAGAAGCTCTTCAATGCCCAGCTCTTGGGCAAGTCGCGGGCGATCGACGTCTCTGAGAACGAGAAGCTCGATGAGCGGGCGCTCAAGGTGATCGTGAAGGCCGCCGTCGCGCACAACGTCGCGAAGACGCGTTCTAGGACCGCACCGCCTTCTTCACGAGCGCCGCGATCTTCGCCTCGGTCGCCGCGTTCATCTCCTTGAGCGCGAACGACGTCGGCCACATCTCTCCGTCGTCCAGCGTCGCGATGTCGTTGAAGCCCAGCGTCGCGTAGCGCGCTTTGAACTTGGCAGCGTCCTGGAAGAAGAGGACGGCCTTGCCGTTCTTCGAATACGCCGGCATCCCGTACCAGGTAGTTGGCGTGAGGCTCGGAGCATTCGCCTTCACGATCGCGTGGATGCGCTTTGCCATGCCGCGGTCGGGCTCCTTCATCGCGGCGATCTTCTGGAGAAGCAGCTTCTCGCCCTCGACGCCCTTCGCTCTCGCCTTCTCGTCCGCGAGCGTCTCCCGCATGGCGGCCTTCTCCTCGGCGGTGAGGCCCGACCCGCGCTCGCGCTTGGCACCGGTCTTTGTCGCGGTCTTCTTCGCGGGCATCGTCACACCGTCGCTTTCTGCCGGGACTTCGGCGGCTGGAGGACCCGGATCGCGTTGCCGAAGGGATCGCGGAGTCCCATGTCGGTCCCGTAGGCGTGCTCGATCGGCTCCTGGGTGAAGTCGCTCACGCCGCGCGCCTGCAGCGTCTCGTAAAGACCCCGTACGTCGTCCGAGTAGAAAACGAGCGAGCTCATGGCGCCCTTGGCGATGAGCTCCCGCAGCTGCGCGGCGGTCGCCTCGTCGTGAAGAGGCGGTCCTGGCTCCTCGAGGAAGATCTCGACCTCGTCGCCCGGGAACCGCACCGTCAGCCAGCGGAAGGGCCCCTGCCTGATGTCCTGGGCCTTCTCGAGGCCGAGCTTGTTCACGTAGAAGTCGAGCGCCTCGTGCTGGTCGAGGACCTTGACCGAGGTGACGTTCAGCTTGGTGGTCATCGCTCTTGCTCTCCTGTTCGACGTGCCATGCGATGAGGCTAAGTGGTACCCGCCATTGTGCCCGCTGACGCTGTAGAGGCGGAATACGACGCAACCGTTCCGCAAGACGCCAGTCTTGCACTGGACGCGCGTGCACCTGCCATCCTCGTGATCGATCAGGAGGTCGTAGCGAGTGGCTGACGAGAGCGGACGAAGCAATTTGTGGCCCTGGCGCATGAGCGCCGCCGCGACCTGCCACTCCGTGACATCGCCCTGGGCCGTCGTGTTCTTCAGTAGATTCTCCGATTCGCTATCGGTTGCCGCTTGCACCGCGAAGACGGAAAATGGCTAGAGGTTTCGACTGAGACAACATGATACAACGTGATACAAGGAATTGGCTCACGGTCAGGGCCGCGCTGCGGCAGTTCGGCCTGTCGCGGGCAACGCTCTATCGCCTGATAGCCGCGGGCAAAGTGGCGCGGGCCAGGCGGGCGGGTGACCCCGAGGCATACGTCAGCATCCGGGATCTCAAACGTGTGACTGCTTTGCGCGTCCGTTCGCCGAAGCGATACGCGGCGCGCGTCGGTCGTCCCAAGGTTTTATGATTGGGGTCGCGTCGCGTCTCGCCTGCATGCGGAAGTAGTTCAGTTGGTAGAACGCGTCCTTGCCAAGGACGAGGTCGCGGGTTCGAGACCCGTCTTCCGCTCAGCGCACTGAACGCCGGCCGGTTGCCGGCGTTCTGATGTCTCGGAGGTAATCATGTGGCCGATGTCGTGTTCGTCGTCACCGCGTGGGACGAGCGCGCCAACGAGGACACCGTCGTCGTGTACGCGGACAAGACGAAGGCCGACGCGGCGTGGGCGAGGCTCGACGGTCCGACCGTGTACGGCGGCGTCGCGCGGCGCACCGTCAAGAAGTAGGGCGCTGGGCCCGACGCCCTAGGCTGGCCGCGTGCCGGACCGCGCACGCGCGCTCGCCGCGATCTGCGACACCTTCGTACCCGGCGGCGATGGCCTTCCCTCCGCATCCGCGCTCGGCGTGCCCGAGCTGCTCCGGGCCGAGGTCACCGCGCTCGGGCGGCCCGCGCTCCTCGCCGAGCTCGATCAGCTCCTCGACACCATCGAATCGCCGCCGCTCAATCTCATCCTCACCGGCCGTCCGTCGCGCTTCTCCTCGCTCGCGCACCACGAGCGCGAGGCGTATCTCAAGCGGTGGGCGACCAGTCCGCTCGCGCTGAAGCGCCGCGCGTTCCAGGTCATGAAGCGCCTCACCCTGCTCTATGCGTATGGCGTCGACGGCTCGCCCTACGCCGCGGCGATGGGCTACGCGCGTCCGCCGCTGCCGCCCATGTCGCCATCGACGCTCCGCGTGCGCGTGCCGCGCGCCGGCGAGGTCATCGAGGCTGACGTCTGCGTCATCGGCTCGGGCGCGGGCGGGGCCGTCGCCGCCGCTACGCTCGCGGGCGCCGGCAAGCGCGTGGTCATCCTCGAGCGCGCTCGGCCGCGGTTCGAGGACTCCTTTGACTCGCGCGAGCTCGCGGGCTACGCGGCGCTCTTCGTCGATCGCGGCATCGCCGCGACGCAGGATCGCGCCATCGCCCTGCTCGCGGGATCGGCGGTCGGCGGCGGTACCGTCGTCAACTGGAACACCTCGCTGCGCATCAGCCCGGCGGTCGCCGAGGAGTGGCGGCGCGCGGGCGTCGACGATCTCGCGGCGTGCTACGCGGCGGTCGAGGCGCGGTCCGACGTCGACACCGACGAGAGCGCGCGCAACGGCGCGAACGCCGCCCTCGAGCGGGGCGCGAGCGCGCTCGGACTCGAGCCGGCGACGATCGCGCGCAACGTGAAGGGCTGCGGCGACTGCGGGCACTGCACGCTCGGCTGCCGTCGCGGCGCGAAGCAGTCGGCGCCGCGCACGTTCCTCGCCGATGCCTCGGCCGCGGGCGCCGAGATCCTCGCCGGCACCGACGCGCGCCGCATCGAGTCCGCGCGCGGAGCCGTGACCGGCGTGACCGCACGGGTCGAGGGCGGTGAGCTGAGAGTGCGCGCGCCGCTCATCGCCCTCGGGGGCGGGTCGATCCACTCACCGGCGCTGCTGCTGCGATCGGGGATCGCGTCCGGACAGGCCGGTCGCGGCCTGCACCTGCACCCGGTGTCCGTCACCTCCGGCGTGTACGACGAGGACCTCGGCGGTGTGTGGTCGGGCGTGCCGCAGTCGGTCGTCGTGAGCGCGTTCGCCGAGATCGACGGCGCGCACGGCTTCCGCCTCGAGGTCCCGCAGGCGTATCCGGGCATCCTGGCGGCCTCGTTCCCCTGGTGGGGCGCGGCGGCGCACCAGGGTCGCGCGACCGAAGCGCGCCACGTCGCGCCGTTCATCGCGATCGTGCGCGATCGCGATGCAGGGCGCGTGACGGTCGACCGCGACGGGGAGCCGCTCGTCAGCTACGTGAATGGCGCGAGCGAGCGCGCACTCCTCGAGCGCGGGATGGTCGAGGCCGCGCGGATCCACGCCGCCGCCGGCGCGCGGCGCATCTTCACTCTGCACACACCGCCGCTCGACCTCGAGGCGACGCGGGTCGACGATCTCGTGGCGGAGATCGGCCGGCGCGGTATCGCCGCCAACCGGGTGACGCTCTTCTCGGCACATCAGATGTCGAGCTGCCGCATCGGGCGGGATCGCGCGTCCTCGGTCGCCGACCCCGACGGCCGGGTCTGGGGCGTGCGCGGTCTTTACGTGACCGACGCGAGCGCGTTCCCGAGCGCCTCGGGCGTGAATCCGATGACGACCGTGATGGCGCTGGCGATGCGCACGGCAGAGCGCATGCGCGGCGTGCGGTCAGCGAAATAGACTCCGTCCACCGGGGAGGCGCACGAATGGAGCTCAAGCCCGGCGACACCGCGCCCGCGTTCTCGCTCCCGGATGAGAACGGCAAGACCGTCTCGAGCGAGTCGCTCAAGGGGAAGACCTACTTCCTCTACTTCTACCCCAAGGACGACACGCCGGGCTGCACGACCGAGGCGTGCCAGCTGAACGACAACCTCGCGCAGTTCCGCTCGCTCGGCGTCCCGGTGATCGGCATCTCTCAGGACGACGCCAACTCGCACCAGGCCTTCCAGAAGAAGTACGGGCTGCGGTTCGACCTGCTCACCGACGCCGATCGCTCGGTGCACAAGGCGTACGGCGCGTGGGGTGACCGGCCCGGCCGCGGCGAGGGCGTCATCCGCTCGTCCTTCCTCGTCGGGCCCGACGGGAAGATCACGAAAGCCTGGTACGCGGTGAAGCCCGACGGTCACGCGGTCGAGGTGCTGCGAGCGCTCACGGCGTAGGCGCTCCGCGCCACGTGCTGCGATCTGCCCAAAAGGGCGATCCCGCCGGCCGCCCAGCCGGTACGCTGTGACGTGGTGAAGACGTACCGCCCACCGACGACGAACGACTCCGTCCTCCGGCGCGGCGACTTCATCGCGCCGGTGCTGCACGAGGTCCGCAAGGTCATCGTCGGGCAGGACTACCTGGTGAACCGGCTGCTCCTCGCGCTCCTGTGCAACGGCCACCTCCTCATCGAGGGCGTTCCCGGGCTCGCGAAGACGCTCGCGGTGAAGACGCTCTCGGACACCATCGAGGCGAGCTTCAAGCGCATCCAGTTCACGCCGGACCTGCTCCCCGCCGACCTGAACGGCACGATGATCTACAACCCGGCCGACCAGACCTTCCGGCCGCGGCTCGGGCCGATCTTCACCGACATCCTCCTCGCGGACGAGGTGAACCGCGCGCCGCCCAAGGTGCAGAGCGCGCTCCTCGAGGCGATGCAGGAGAAACAGGTCTCCATCGGCGGGACGACCCATCCGCTGGGAGAGCTGTTCATGGTCCTCGCGACGCAGAACCCGATCGAGCACGAGGGCACGTACCGCCTGCCCGAGGCGCAGGTCGACCGCTTCATGATGAAGGTGGTCATCGGCTACCCCTCGCAGCAGGAAGAGCGGGAGATCATGGACCGGCAGACCTCCGGCGTCGTGCCGGAGATCCGGCGCGTCGCGACGCCGAAGGCCGTGCTCGACGCGCGCGCCGCGGTCCGCCAGGTCCACATGGACGAGTCGCTCAAGGACTACATCGTGCGCATCGTCTTCGCCACGCGCGAGCCCGCGCAGTTCGGCCTCGACGAGCTGCGGCAGCTCATCTCGTTCGGCGTCTCGCCGCGCGCCTCCATCTTCATCTCGCTCGCCGCGCGCGCGAACGCTTTCCTCGAGGGCCGTGACTACGTCCTGCCCGACGACGTGAAGGCCGTCGCGCTTGACGTCATGCGTCACCGGCTCATCGTCACTTACCAGGCCGAGGCCGAAGAGGTCACGCCCGAAGTGATCATCACGCAGGTGCTCGACAAGGTCGCCCTGCCCTAGCCATGACGCTCGCTCGCGCGGTCGACCGCGAGGGATCGGAGCCGGGACTCCCGGGCACGGTCGTGCGGCGGATCCGAGCGGTGGAGATCAAGGCGCGCATCCTCGCCGACGAGGCGCTCCTCGGCACGTACCGCAGCGTCTTCCGCGGGTCCGGGCTCGAATTCGAGGAGGTCCGCGAATACGAGCCCGGCGACGACATCCGCAGCATCGACTGGAACGTGACCGCGCGCATGGGCACGCCCTTCATCAAGAAGTTCCGCGAGGATCGCGACCTCAACATCTTCCTCGCCGTCGACGTCTCAGCGTCGTCGTGGTTCGGGAGCGTGCCGCAGAGCAAGCGGGAGCTCGGCGCGGAAGTCGCCGCGCTGCTCGCCTTGACGGCGATGGAGAACAGCGATCGCGTCGGCCTGTTGCGCTTCGCGTCCGGGATGCAGGAGTGGCTGCCGTCGCGACGGGGACGCGACCACCTTCTCCGCGTGATCCGCGAGCTCCTCTACGCCGAGCCGCGCCGGACGCGGACCGAGCTCGCCGCCGCCGCGCGCTTCCTGACGAACGTGACGAAGAAGCGCAGCGTGGTCTTCCTCGTCTCCGACTTCATCGACGTTGACCTGGACGCGTCGCTGCGCATGCTCGGCCGCAAGCACGACGTCATCGCGGTGCTCCTCAACGACCCGCGCGAGCTCGAGCTGCCCGACGTCGGCGTCGTCGCGCTCGAGGACGCGGAGACGGGCCGCATCGCGTACGTGGACACCTCCGACGAGCGGCTCCGCGCGGACTACGCCGACGCCGCGCGGCGGCGGCGCGTCGAACGCCGGCGCGCGCTCGGGCGCCTCAAGATCGACAGCGTCGAGCTCTTCACCGACCGGCCGTTCGTACCCGCGCTCATGGCGTTCTTCAACGCGAGGACGAAGCGCGCATGACAGCCACCGGGGGGCTCTGCCCCCCGAGGATCCCCCGGCTCGCGTTGGCGCTCGCGGTCGCGCTGTCGCTCTCGCTCGTCGGCACGCCCGCACGCGCGGCCGATCCGGTGAACGCCGCGGCCACGGTCGACCGCACGAGCATCACGGTGGGGGACCGCATCGCCCTGTCGGTGCTCGTCGACGCGGCGCCCGGATACGCGGTGAGCGATCCGACGATCGCGCGACAGCTCGGCGAGTTCGAGGTGGTGCAGACCCAGGCGAGCCAGAAGACCGCGCGCGGCTCACAGATCCGCTTCACATACCGGTACGTCGTCACCGCGTGGCGCGTCGGCGACCTCGTGCTCCCGGCCATCGACGTCTCCTGGCTCGGACCCGACGGCGCCGCCGGCACGGCGCGGACCGCGGACATCCCGATCGCGGTCACGAGCGTCGTCGCCGCGGGCGAGGACACCTCGGACATCAAGCCGCTCAAGCCGCAGCTCGGTGTGCCCGAGGCCGTCTGGGGGCGGCTGGCGCGCGTCGCGATCGGGATCGTCTCGGCGGCGGCGCTCGCCGGGGTCGTCGCGCTCGCGCTCTGGCTCTTCCTGAGGCGCCGGAGCGTCGGCATCCCCGCGGAGCGTCTGACGCCCGCACAGCGCGCCCTCCGCGCGCTGGACGAGCTCTCGGCGCTCCGGCTCCCGGAGCAGGGACGGACCGCGGAGCACTACGAGCGCCTCACCGCGTGCCTGCGCCGCTACGCCGTCGAGCGCTTCGGCGTCGCGCCGGGCCGCACGAGCCGCGAGCTGCGCGACGCGCTCGAGCGGGCCGGCCTGGAGCGCGCGCAGGCCGCCGCGATCTACGAGATCCTCCGCGAGGGCGACGAGGTCCGCTTCCGCGGCGCGACGCCGTACCCCGCGCACGCGCTGAACGCGGTGCGTGCGGCGCTCGAGGTGGTCCGGCGTGCCGCGAGCGCGGACGAATACGAGATCGCCGCGCTGCAGCCGCAATGAGCGCGCGTCTCCTCGGGCGCGACATCAGCTTCGAGTCGCCGTGGGCCTTCGCGCTGCTCGCGATCGTCCTCGTCGCGGCCGTGCTGGAGTTCAGGCGCGAGCGCGCGCGGCCCGCGAGCATGCTGTTCTCGTCGCTCGCGCTCCTCCCGCCGGCGCGGCCGAGCTGGCGGGTCCGTCTGCGCTGGCTCCTGCTTCCGCTCCGCGTCGTCGCCGCGACCGTGCTCGTCACCGCGCTCGCGGCGCCGTCGCTGGTGCAGGCGGCGTTCGACGTTCCGGCCGAGGGCATCGACATCGTCATCGCGCTCGACGTCTCGTCGTCGATGACGAACCGAGACTTCAGCGGCGAGACGAGGATCGACGCGGCGAAGAAGGTCATCCACGAGTTCCTCGGCGGGCTGAAGAACGATCGCGCGGGCGTCGTCATCTTCAGCGCGGAGGGCATGGTGCTGAGCCCGCTCACACTCGACTACGCGGCGGCGCAGCGTCTCGTCCAACCGGTCGAGCCGGGCAAGATCCTGAGGGACGGCACCGCGATCGGGACCGGTCTCGCGACCGCGCTGAACGCGCTGCGCGCGTCCACGTCGCGCTCGAAGGTCGTCGTCCTGGCGACCGACGGCGAGAACAATACCGGCGAGATCCAGCCGCTCGACGCCGCGCAGATGGCGAAGGCGCTCGGCATCCGCGTGTACACCGTCGGCGTCGCGCCGACCGGCAAGGGCGCGGGGGACGTCGACGAGGCGCTCATGAAGAAGATGGCGAACCTCGCGGGCGGCCAGTACTACCGCGCGAACGACGAGGCCGCGCTCCGCAACATCTACGCGGAGGTCTCCGCGCTCGAGAAGGCGCGCGTCGGCAGCCGCGGCTTCGTCGAGAGTACCGACGCGACGCTGCCGTTCGTCGCGCTCGGCGCCGCCCTCCTCGCCCTCGAGCTCATGCTCGGCGCGACCGTCTTTCGGAGGACGCCGTGACGCTTCCGCCTATCGGCCTCGCGCGTCCGGAGCTCCTCGCGCTGCTGCTGCTCGCGCCGCTGCTCGGCGCGCTCGTCGTCCTGTCGGCGAACGCGCGCGCTCGCTCGCTCGCGAGGTTCGCGGGTACGGCCGCGCTGTCCGCGCGCAGCGACGCGCGCATGCGGCTGCGGAGCGCTCTCGTGCTGCTCGCGTTCGTGTCGCTGGTCATCGCGCTCGCCGGACCGTACGTGGACCTCCGCGCGCGCGGGGCGCGCAGGCTCGGCGTGGACGTCGTCCTCGCGGTCGACGTCTCGCAGTCGATGGCCACCCGCGACGTCGAGCCCGACCGCCTGCGCGCCGCGCGGCACTTCGCGGAGGAGCTGGGCGGGCGGATGATCGGGAGCCGCGTCTCCCTCGTGCTCTTCGCCGGGCAGGGGACGACGCGCTACCCCGCGACGACCGATCCGCGCATCCTCGGCGAGGTCCTGGACAACTCCGGCAAGGGCGTGCGGCTCCAGCAGGGCAGCTCGCTCGCGGCAGCGATCTCGTCCTCGCTCGCGGCCTTCCCGACCGGCGTCGATCCGGGACGCGGACGCGCGATCGTCGTGCTCTCCGACGGCGAGGTGACCCTCGGCGGCGCTGCCGACGCCGGGACCCTGGCCGACCGTGCGATCACGCTCTACACGATCGGCATCGGGACGCCGAAAGGCGGGCAGATCCCCACCTACGACGCGGCGACCGGCAACTTCACCGGATACCTGCGCGGTCCCGACGGCGTCGCGATCACGAGCAGGCTCGACGAATCCGGCCTGCGGCGGCTCGCGAGCGCGACCGGCGGCCGCTACTGGCGGTACACCGGGGACGACGCCGTCGTCGGCGAGCTCGCGGCGCAGCTGCGCACGCTCGAGGCGATCGAGCCGATCGAGAACGCCGGCGCTGTCCCCGACGAGCGCTCGCAGCCCTTCGTGGCCTTCGCCGTCGCCGCGGTGCTCGTCGAGCGCCTGCTCTCGGATCGCCGGCGCATGCCCGCCCCGCGTCACGAGCGCCTCGCAAGGCCGAGGCGCCGACGGCGGGTGCTCGGCGTCGCCATCGGGTCGACCCTGCTCTGGTCCGTCGCGTGCGGCGACGCCGCGTCGACGATCGAGGACGCGAGCGGCCTCTTCGCCGCCGGGAACTATCAGGGCGCGCTCGCGAAGTACCGCGATCTGCAGGCGGCGCAGCCGGACTCGCCGGCGCTCGCCATCGACGCCGGCAACGCGCTGCACATGATCGGCGAGCACGCCCGCGCGCTCCCGGAGTACGCGCACGCGATCGATCTCGCGCCCGTCGACGTGCGCGCGATCGCGCAGTACGACCGCGGGAACACGCTGTTCCGGCTCGGTCGCCTCGAGGACGCGCGCGACGCGTACCGCGAAGCGCTCCGCCTCGAGCCGGCGGATCGCGACGCGAAGTTCAACCTCGAGCTCGTGCAGCGTCTGCTGGACGGCCGCCGGGGCACGCAGCAGCAGCCGGGCCGGAGCGGGAGGCCGAGCGCGTCGCCGGGCGCGTCCGGCGGCGCGGGTGCGAGCGGAGCGTCGCCGAGCGCATCCCCCGGCACCGGCGACCTGCAGGCCGCCGGGCTCGACGAGAAGCCGGATCCCACGAGCGACCGTCCGCCGGGCGCGCGGCCGCCCGAGGACCTCCGCGGCGCGCTGTCGGACTTCCGCGCCGGTCTCACGCTCGACGACGCGCTGCGCGTGCTCGACGCATTGCGGGGTCAGCAGCGCGGCGTCGAGCAGCTCATCGAGGGGCCGCGCAACGCGAAGGGGCCGGATCCGGAGTACTGACGCTCGCGGTCCCGCTCCTCGCGGCGCCGACGCTCGTCCCCTACGCCCTAGATCTCGATCTCTCGACCGACGCCGCGTTCGCGCGCGAGCTTCAGCACGAGCGCGGCGGCGGCGGCGTCTTCGACGGCGACGCCGACGGACTTGTAGAGGGTGATCTCGCGGTCGTTCGCTCGCCCGGGGCGAGCCCCGCTCACGATCTCGCCGAGCTCGGCGTGGATGTGCGCCGCGGTGATCTTCCCGTCGCGGATCGGCCACGCGATGTCGTTCGAGCCGCCGGGCGGCGGCGCGAGCACGGCCGCGCGCGATTCGACGACGACGCGCGCGTCGACGACGGTGCGCTCGTCGACCTCGCGGCCCGCGGTGTTGTAGCCGACGGAGTTCACGTGCGTCCCGTCGCGCAGCCACTCGCGACGGACGACCGGCTCCGCGGCGTGCGTGCACGCGCACACGACGTCCGCCTCGCGCACCGCCTGCTCGACGTGCTCGAGCGCGGCGACCGGCGCGCCTGGCGCGCTCTCCTGCAGCGCCAGACGCTCGGCCTTCGCGCGATCGCGCCCCGCGACGACGACGCGCGTGAAGGGACGCACGCGCCGCACCGCGCGCAGATGCGCGCGCGCCTGCACACCCGTGCCGACGATCGCGAGCGTCTTCGCGTCGCGACGCGCGAGGAGGTCGGTCGCGAGCGCCGAGGCCGCCGCCGTCCGCGCGGCGGTGATGGACTCGCCGTCGATGAGCGCGGCGGGCGTCCCCGTCGCCGGATCGAAGGCGACGATGACCGCCTGATGCGTCGGACGGTCGGTGTTCCGTGGGAAGAGCGACACGAGCTTCGTGGTGAGCGCACCCGCCGCGGGCAGGTACGCCGGCATCGCGGCGAGCATGGCGTCGCGTTCGGCGACCTGGGCGGCGATCCGGGTCGGCATCGACGCGTGCCCCGCCGAGAGGTCGGCGAGCGCGCGCCCGACGGCCTCGCGGAGCAGATCGGTATCGAGGAGACCCTCGACCTCGGCTTCGGTCAGGACGAGCACCCAGACATGGTGTCAGACGGCATGCTCGGCGGCTACCCTACCCCGGGATGAGGGCTCAGTGGCGCGCGTCCTGATCGTCGAGGACGATCCGGCGAGCATGGACCTCGCGCTCCGGATCGTCCGGCTCGAGAAGCACGAGCCGATCACGACCGCCGACGGCGAGACGGCCCTCGCCGTGGCGCGCGCCGTCCGGCCCGATCTCGTCCTGCTCGACCTGCACATCCCCAAGCTGGACGGCTGGGGGTTCGTAAAGAAGCTGCGCGAGGAGGAGTGGGGGAAGCGGGTGCCGGTGGTGGCGGTCTCCGCGTCGGCCACGCCGCCGGAGCGCGACCGCGCGCTCCGCACCGGCTGCGACGACTTCCTTCCGAAGCCGTATTACCCCGAGCAGATGCGCGACATGCTGCGGAAGCACCTGAAGCCGAGGGCGCACGCCGGGACCCCCCGATAGGTTCCACCGTCGGGGGATGGCCACGGGCACCGCCCGGGCCGCACGATGCCGCGGATGATCGGTTCGACGGTCCGCGGGCTCGTCCTCGGCCTCGCCCTGGTGGGCGCCATCGGCTTCGTCGATTTCGTGACCGGGCCCGACTACGGCTTCGCCTTCTTCTACTTCACCCCGATCATCCCTGTGGCGTGGCGCCTGGGGCTCGGCCCCGGCCTCATCGTGGCCGTCGCGTCCGCCGCGATGTGGTTCGGCGCCGACGCGGCGCAGCGACCCGAGCAGGCGCTCGCGCCGATCGTGTGGAACGCGCTCAGCCGCCTTGCGATCTTCGTCGGCGGCGCGCTGCTCATCGATCGCGTGAGGACGGATCGCGGCCGCATGGCGCGGATCGACGCGGAGCGCGATCAATTCCTGCGCGTGCTCGAGCACGAGCTCCCCGTCCCCGCTCAGGAGATGGTGACCGTGTTGAACGAGGCGCAGGCAAGCGGAGCGCTCGAGGCCGGCGCCATCGACGCGCTGCGGCATCGCGCCGAATCGCTGCTCTTCCTGACCCGCGACTTCGTCGCGCTGGGCCGGGCGCAGGCCAGCCGGCTGCCGCTGCGCTCGGTCCCCGTGGACATCGCGCAGCTCGTCGCCGAGATCTCTCGCGAGCGGCCCGACCGCGGCTCGTTGCCCGTCACCGTCCCGGGCGACGGCCTCGTGGTGATGGCCGATCCCGACCGCCTGCGCCAGGCGCTGGCGAACACCATCGCGCACGTGGTGAGCGACGCCGGCGCGATCGACTACGTCTCCATCAACGTACGCGCGCGAGCGGACGAGGCGCTCGTGTCGGTGTCTGCCGCGATGCCCGCGGGCGCGACGCGCTCCATCCGGGGAGCGGACCTGCGGGTCGGCATGCAGCTCGCGCGACTGCTCGTGGAGGCGATGGGCGGGAGCGTCGACGTCGAGCGCGTGGCCATCGGCCGGGGCAGCCGCGTGACGCTGCGCCTTCCGAATATGCCGGCCGCGGCCGCCGCCGCGATGCGTCCCGCGGACGGCCCGAATGGGCGCTAGCACAGCCGGGAGCGCTACCGAGGTTCACGAAAGAAGCGGTATGTTCCTGCCTGTGTGTAGGAGCATCCACACCCTGCGCGGTCCGGTCCCGGCGACGGAAGACGAGATCCGGGCGGCGGCGCGCCAGTTCGTACGCAAGGTGTCCGGTTTCCGGGAGCCCTCGGCGAAGAACGCGGACGCGTTCGAGGCCGCCGTGGCCGCGGTCGAGGCCGCCACGACGCGCCTCCTGGGGCGGCTCCCGCGTTCCAAGGCGACCGGCCGTGCCGTGCCGCGTCCGCCAAATGGAGTAGGGCGGCCTACTCCCCGTTAGGGGGATGGCGGCCACATCCGGATGGACAAGACTGGCGCGACTTCATCGCGTGCCAGGGGAGGCGAATGGTGGAAACCGCCATACGGCTGTTCGTCTGCGGTACGGTCCTGGGCCTGCTGGCGGCCAGCTGCGGCGGCGCCGGGCCGCTCCAGGCGAAGCCCACCGACGATCCCATCGCCGGTACCTACGTGCTCAAGGGCGGCGGCGGCGCGACCGACGCCGTGAAGGCGCTCACCGCTGGGTTCTCGAAGGTCCACCCGGGCGTCATCTGGCAGGGGTTCGATGACGTCGGCTCCGACGCCGGGGTGAGGCTCGCGATCGACGGCTCTGTCGACATCGGCTACATCAGCCGCGACCTCAAGGCCGCCGAGAAGGGCACCGTCGAGACGCTGAGCATCGGCGCCTCCGGCACCGGCGTGGGCGTCAACGCGGGCAACGCCGTGAAGGCGCTCACGAAGGACCAGGTCTCCAAGATCTTCTCCGGCCAGCTCACGGACTGGAAGGACGTCGGGGGCACGCCCGGCAAGATCCGCGTGCTGCTGCGCGAGCCCGAGTCCGCCACGCGCTCCGCCTTCGAGGCGTACTTCTTCGGCACAGCGAAGCCGGTCTACGCCAAGGACGCGATCGAGGTCTTCCAGATCGACGAGACGCAGAAGGCGATCGCGTCGTTCAAGGACGCGATCGGCATGATGACGATCAACGCGCAGACGCTGACCAACAACGAGGTCCGGCTGCTCACGATCGACAGCATCGCGGCGTCGCGCGAGAACCTCGCGAACGGGACATATCCCATCCGCCGTCCGCTGTACTTCGTCTACAACGTGGACGCGGAGAAGCTGAAGCCGGCGATGCGCGCGTTCATCGATTGGGTCAAGGGCCCCGACGGACAGAAGGTCCTCGCGAGCCTCTAGGCCGGATAACGATGCGCCTCATCTCGCAGCTCTTCGCGCCGAGCTTGCTGCGCGCGCTCGTCGGACGCACGGTCGGCGCCGCCGTCGTCGCGCTCATCGTGCTCGCGGCCGTGGCGCCGTACGAATCGAACGCTCTCGTCGGGAAACAATTCGAGGACGAGGCGAACGTTGTGGCGCAGACGGCTCGCAACCAGATCGACGACCAGGCGACCCTCATGGTGCGTGCCGCGTCGCTCATCGCCGGTCTGCCCACGACGCGCCAGCTCACCGAGGCTCGCGACACGGCCGGGCTGCAGAGCTTCCTGATCCCGCAGAAGTCTCGTCTTGGCGTGGACGTCATGAACGTCGCCGACACGAACGGCGTCTACCTCGCGGGCGCGCAAGACGTGAAGCGGGGAGAGACGCTCCGGCCCGAGCTCCTCGCGCTCACGCGGGCCGGCGCGCAGCAGTCGTGGGTCCTCTACGACGAGGCCGAGGGTCTGGTGATCCGCGCGATCTTCGTCGTGCGCGGCGCGGAACAGGATCCCGTCGGCGTCGTGGAGGTCGGCTCCATCCTCAGCGACGACTTCCTCAAGAGCATCAACCCAAAGAGCGACGCGCAGATCGCGCTCGTCTGGAACGGCAAGGTCCGCGGGTCGACGTTCACCGGGCCGGACGGAAGGGCGCTCGCGATCGACGGCGCGATCTTCCCAACGGTCGGCGCCGTCGACAAGGGCGAGCGCGACACGCTCTTCCAGAACGTCACGGTCGACGGTACGGACTACTACGGCACCTTCCGCGTCATGCGCAACTTCAACCAGAACCCCGGCGTCCTGGCGGTCCTCGTCCCGACGAGCGCGGTGCTGAGCGCGCAGCGCACGCTGCTCGCGATCATGGTGGCCCTCGCGGCCGGACTCATCATCCTCGTCACCTTCTTCGCGTACCGCTCGGCGACCGCGATGACGAAGCCCCTCGCGAACCTCGCCGCGGCGGCGCAGCGGATCGAGTCGGGCGACCTGCAGGTGACCGTCGAGAAGCGCTCGAGCCACGAGATCGGCACCCTCGAGCGCGCCTTCGACACGATGGCGCGCTCGCTCCACGACCGCGAGCGCGCGCAGCAGGAGTACCTCGCCGAGGTACGCACGGTCAACGAGGTCGCGGACGCGGTCGTCGGCGTCACCGATCGCGAGCGCATCTTCGCGGAGTCGCTCTCGCGCATGGTGGCTCTCTTCCGGGCGGATGGGGCGTCGATCGTCATCCGCGAGGACCCGCCCGGCGCGCCCTTGGGCTCCGGTGGCCGACTGGTGCCGGCGACGGTCATGAACATCGAGCCGGACGTCGCGGTCGCCACCGCGACGCGCGTGCTCGTGTCGAGCGCCCACGACCCGAACCGCATCCAGCACGCGCAGGTGGAGGGCTCGCCGCTCCCGTACGTCGCGCACATCCCGCTCTCAGCGCGCGGCCGCGCGGTGGGCCTCCTGTCGGCGTACTTCAAGGCGCCGCGCGAGATCAGCGAGACCGAAGCACGCGCCATGCGGACCATCGCCCGGCTGGTCTCGGTGGCGAAGGAGAACGCCGACCTGGTGTCCGAGCTGCGGGACAACAACCTGCAGCTCGAGCGTGCGAACCGCCTCAAGAGCGAGTTCCTCGCGTCCGTGAGCCACGAGCTCCGCACGCCGATGAACGCGATCATCGGCTACACGAAGCTCATGCTCGACGGGCTCGATGGCGATCTGACCGAGCAGCAGGTCGCGGACCTGCAGCGCGTCGCGCAGGCCGGCGACAACCTCCTCGGGCTGATCAACGGCCTGCTCGACCTGGCGAAGATCGAGGCCGGCAAGATGGAGCTGGACGCCGAGGAGATCGACATCCAGGCCGTCGTCGAAGAGGTCATCGAGCTCGTCCGGCCGCAGGCCGAGGGCAAGGGGCTCGCGCTCGAGATGGACGTGCCGCGCGGCCTGCCCGCGGCGTTCGCCGACCGGGCGCGCATCCGGCAGATCCTCGTGAACCTCGCCGCGAACGCGGTGAAATTCACCGAGCACGGCAGCGTCACCATCGCGGCGGCGTCGGCCGACGGCTGGATCACGCTCGCGGTCACGGACACGGGCGTGGGCATCCCGCAGGACGCGCTCGCGTACATCTTCGACGAGTTCCGGCAGGCCGATAGCTCGACGACCCGCAAGTACGGCGGCACCGGCCTCGGCCTCGCCATCTCGAAGCGCCTGGTCGGGCTGCACGGCGGGCGCATTTGGGTGGACAGCACCGTGGGCGTCGGCAGCACGTTCCGCTTCACGCTTCCGGTCCGCATGCGCGCCGCGCAGGTCGAGCAGGCGTCGCTCGGCGCGAGGTCCTGACGGTGGCACGTGTGCTCGTCATCGAGGACGACGCGAACAACCTCGACGTCGCGCAGCGCATCATCCGCGCGGCCGGCCACGAGCCGCTCGCCGCGACCGATGGCGCGGCCGGGCTGGAGACCGCCCGTGCCCAGCATCCGGACGTCATCCTCGTCGACCTGCTCCTCCCGCGCATCGACGGGTGGACCGTGACCAAGACGCTCCGCGAGGAGGAGTGGGCGCGGACGACCCCGATCATCGCGGTGTCGGCCCTGGCGATGCCGCAGGACCGGGCGCGCGCCATCGAGGCAGGGTGCGACGACTTCGTGTCGAAGCCGTACGCGCCCTCGGAGCTGCGCGCGGTGCTCGCGCGCTTCCTCGATGACGGCGGTCCCGCGAAGGCGCGGGCGGGGACGCGCGCGCGCGCCGCGAAGGCGCCGGCGGAGCGCCTCGGTCGCGTGCTCGTCGTCGACGACGAGCCCGCGAACGTCGAGCTCCTCGTCCGCCGGCTCGAGTCCCTCGGCGCCGACAGCCTGCGCGCCACGAATGGCGAGGACGCGCTCGTCGTGGCGGAGCGCGAGCTGCCGGACTTGATCCTGCTCGACGTCATGATGCCGGGGATCGACGGGTACGACACCTGCCGGCGGCTCAAGGTGAACGATCGCACCGCGCCGATCCCGGTCATCTTCGTCACCGCGAAGGACCGTGCCGACGACCTGTCCAAGGGCTTCGAGGCCGGCGGGGTGGACTACGTCACCAAGCCGATCGATCCGGTCGAGCTCGCGGCGCGCGTCCGCAGCGCGATCTTCACGAAGCGTCTCCAGGACGAGCTACGCGCGCGCAACGCCCAGCTGCACACGCTCGAGCGCTCGCGGCAGGAGCTCATCGGCATGCTCGGCCACGACATCCGCAACCTGGCGAACAGCCTCGTTGCCTTCCTGCAGCTCGTCCGGCTTGGCCAGCTGGACGCGTCGCGCCCGGAGTTCGGCGAGCTCCTCGGACTGTCGGAGTCGAACGTCACCGAGCTGCTGCGGATGGTCAACGCGCTACTCGACGTCTACAAGATGGAAGAGGGCCGCCTCGAAGCGGACCAGCACATGATCCGGCTCGACGAGCTCGCGAAGAAGAGCGTGGCGCAGCTCGCCGCCGAGGCGCGCGCCCGCGGCGTCGCGCTGTCGGTCGAGACCGGCGACGCGGCGGTGTTCGTGGACGAGACGCTCATGGTGCGCGTGCTCACGAACCTGCTCGCCAACGCCGTGAAGAACACGCCGAGCGGCGGCAGCGCGCGCGTGACCGCGCGCGCCGCAGCCGATCCGCGGTGGATCGTCGTGCGCGTATCCGACACCGGACCGGGCATCCCGGCGGTCGAAGCGGCCAACGTGTTCGACCGCTTCTATCAGACCGCGGGCGGCCGCAGCCGCGGCGGCACCGGCCTGGGACTCGCCTTCTGCAAGCTCGCCGTGGAGCTCCACGGCGGCACGATCGCGGTCGCGAACCCGGGCGAAGCGGGCGCGATCATCGAGCTGACCATGCCCACGCGTGACGCGCGAGCGTGATCGTGCGGCTGCGGACGGTCCTCGTCGACGTCGTGCCGCTGCGCCGCGGCGAGTGGAAGCTCGGCCTCTTCCTGTACGGCGTCCTGACGCTCATGGTGGCCGCGGACTGGGTGGGAAAGCTCGGCGCGGACGCGCTCTTCGTGAAGCGCTACGGCGTCAACGAGATCCCGAAGATGTACATCGTCACGCCGATCGTGATGCTCGCGGTCTCCGGCCTGATCTTCTATTTCGTCGACCGCGTCCGCCGGCGCACGATGCTCATCTGGTACGTCGCGTCCGTGACGGTCTCCTCGCTGCTCATCCAGTGGGCCATCTCGTCCGGCGCGACGGGAGCCATACAGCCTATTTCCTACATCTTCGCGCACGGCGTGAAGGAGACGATCTACATCCTCTTCTGGGTGTACGCGGGGAACCTCTACGACGTCGAGCAGTCGAAGCGCCTCTTCCCGTTCTTCGCGGGCTCGGTGCTGGTGGGGAAGATCCTCGGCGGCGCCGTCGGCGCGGGGATCGCGCCGCTGGTGCACGCGGAGAACTTCATCGGCGCCCAGGCGGTCGGCTTCGCGGTGTGCCTCATCGCGATCGTGCTGTACCGCGATCTGCCCGAGGGTGAGGGCCTCCACGCGAAGATCGCCCGCCGTCCCAGCGGCCTGCGCGAGAGCCTCCGCGACTCCGTCGACGGCTATCGCACGGTCGGCGCCGATCGGCTGCTGCGCGTCTTCGGCCTGGGCGTCTTCTTCTGGTACTTCCTGATGCAGTTCGCGAACTTCCTGTACCTCGTGGGCCTCGACCAGTCCTCCGCGTCCGCGACGACGCAGGTGGGGCAGGAGGACGTCTTCAGCATCCTGTACGCGTCCGTGTACACGAGCTCGTCGCTCGTCGCCCTCGGGATCCAGTCGTTCATCACGACGCCGCTGGTGCGCCGCTTCGGCGTCGCCCGCGTGCTGTTCGCGCTGCCCCTCTGGTACGTCGGCGCGTACGGCGTCGCGTCGTACGCCTACGGTGGGAACGTCGCATGGCTCGTGCTGCCTGCCGTGATCGCGCTGCAGATCGGCGAGCGCATCGTCATCCCGGCGATCCATCGGCCCGCGACCGAGCTCGTGTACAGCCAGATCGCGGCCGCGATCCGACCGCGCGCCCGCGCGTTCCTGTCGGGCGGCGTCAACGCGATCGGCAACATGGCCGCGGCGATCGCGCTCATCCTGGGCATCGCGAACCTCTCGACGACCGCGCTGCTCGCGGCAGGAGCGGGCTCCTCGGCGGTCTACGTGGCCACCACGTGGCAGACGCGCCGCGTGTTCGGCCGGCGCATCGCGCAGAACCTCGCGTCGGAGGACGCCGCGATGCGGCGGAGCGCCGTCGAGATGCTGCGTGCCGATGGCGCCGCGGTGCCCACCGAGCTGCTACGCGCCGTGGCCGAGGAGGGGACCGACGAGGTGGCGCACGGCGCCCGTCTCGCGCTCACCCGGCGCGGGGTCCTCGCCGTGGCCGTGGATTCGGCGGAGTGATGAGATGACGACGCTCTCGACGACACGCGTGTCGACGGCGAACGAGCCGCGCAAGGAGCACCGCTTCCTCGTGAACGAAGCGGTCGCCCGTCTCGCGCTGCGCACCGCCGGCGCCTACCTGCCGCTCGACCGCGAGGACCGGCCGTACCAGTGGTCGACCACGACGTATTGCGACACGTACGACTTCCGCGTGCTGGGCGCGGAGAAGGAAGGGCACGCGGTCCAGCTCCGGCTGCGCGAATACCACCGCACCCGTCCGAACGACGCGTTCAGCGGCGAGTCGATCTTCCTGGAGATGAAGGACGACTCGCCGGGCGCGTCGACGAAGGAGCGCTATCGCGTTCCCACGAAGGAGGTGCCCGCGTACCTCCGCGGCGAGCGGTCCGTGGAGACGCAGCCCGGGCCGCTCGCGGCGAACGTCGCGGCGCTGGTGCAGGCGGGCGTGCGTCCCGTCGTGGCGACGCAGTACAACCGCATCGCGTATTCGGCGCCGGACGGTACGGTGCGCATCACCGCCGACCACAACCTCATGTACCTCGCGCTGCCCTGGGAGGCGAACTCGGACGAGGCGATCCCGTGCAAGCTCGGGCCGGTCATCGGCCGCGAGCCTGGCGTGGTGATCGAGGTCAAGTGGTTCGACCAGCTACCGCACTGGGCGGACGAGCTGTACGGCTACATCCACGAGCGCATGGTGAACGAGCGACCGTCGAAGTACGTCATCGCGATGCGTCATCTGCTCGGCGACGGGGAGGCGACGGCATGACCATCGCGAAGGACGCCAGGCCCGCCAGGAGCGTCGTGGTCGTCGAGGACGACCCCGCGTCGGCCGACGTGCTGCAGCGCCGTCTCGAGGCGAATGGGATGACGGTGGCGGTCGGTCGCGACGGCGGCGAGGGCCTCGCGCTCGTGAAGAAGGTGCTGCCCGACCTGGTGCTGCTCGACGTGATGCTCCCGGACACCGATGGCTACGACGTGTGCCTCCGCATCAAGAGCGACGGCAACACGGCGCACATCCCGGTGATCTTCCTCTCCGCGCGCGGCGAGGTGGTCGACAAGGTCCGCGGTCTATCGTGCGGCGCCGCGGACTACGTCACGAAGCCCTGGAACGCGGCGGAGCTCCTGGCGCGCATCGACGTGGTCCTGCAGCAGACGCGCAGCGCACGCCCGCCGCGTCTCGAGCCTCCCTCGACGCGTCCCGGGCGCGCCCGTCCGATCGCGGCGATCGCGCTCTCGGACGCCGCGCGGCGGCGCCGTGCCCAGTCGCTGCTCGCTCGGACCTTCGACGTGGCGGAGGAGGGCGGCCGGACGGCGGATCTGGTGCTCCTGGACGCGGGTGGGGTGGTGCCGGCCGATCTCGCGGACGAGGAGACGGTCGTCCTCGAGATCGTCGGCGACGGGGTCGCGCCGGGCGCGGATGCGGCCCGTCTCGACGACGAGCTCCCGCGTGTCGCCGGTCTCCTGGTGCGCGAGCGGCGCGTCGATCGGGACCTCGACGCCGCGGCCGACGCGCTCATCACGCTCGCGACCGCGCTCGAGAGCCGCGACCGCTCGACGGTGGGCCACTCGGACCGTGTCGCGGCGCGTGCCGTCGCCGCTGCGCAGGTCCTCGGGCTCGACGAGCAGGCGATCCGCACGATCCGTCTCGGCGCGCTGCTGCGCGATATCGGGAACGCGAAACTGCCGCCGGCCCTCGTCCAGAAGCAGGGCGAGCTGACGTCCGGCGAGCGCGAGCTCGTCGAGCGTCATCCGATCCTGGGCGAGGAGATCCTCGAGGGCGTCGCGCCGCTGCGCGCGATCCTCCCGATCGTGCGCTGGCATCACGAGCGGCTCGACGGCGGCGGCTATCCGGACCACAAGCGGGCGGACGGGTTGCCGCTCGAGGTGCGCGTCGTCACCGTGGCGGATCGCTTCGAGGCCCTGCTCGTCGACCGTCCCGACCGCGCGAAGGTCTCGGAGCAGGAGGCCGTACGCATCCTCCAGGGCGCCGTCACGAAGGGCGAGCTCGACCCCGCGGTCGTCGCAGCGCTCGCCGCCCAGGTGCGGTCGGCGGAGGGGATGCGATGACCCAGGGGGAGGGGCCCCTGTCGAGGGAGCGAAGCGAGCGTAGGCTCCGCGTCCTCGTCGTGGACGACGAGCGCCTCTTCGCCGAGCTCATGCGCGTCGCGCTGTCGAACGCGCCGGACATCGAGGTCGCGGGCGTCGTGCAAGACGTCGCGAGCGCGCTCGAGGCGGCACCGCGCCTTCGGCCGGCGGTCGCGCTCACGGATTACCACCTGCCGGACGGCACCGGCGCCGACGTCGCGCGCACGCTCCGCCGCACCGCACCCGGCGTCGCCGTCCTCGTCCTCACCGGCGATCCGTCGGGCGCAACGCTCGCCGACGTCGCGCGCTCGGGCGCGGTCGGCCACCTCACGAAGGACCGCGGGCTGGACGAGGTCGTGGCGGCCGTGCGCGCGGCCGCGGCGGGGGAGATCCTCTTCACGCCGGGCGAGCTGCAGCGGTTGCTCGTGATGGACGGCGCCGAGCGGCCGCTCGACGAGCCGCTCACGGCGCGCGAGCTGGACGTCCTTCGCGTCCTCGCCGGGGGCGCGAGCACGAGCATCGGAGCGCAGCTGCTCGGGATCTCGACCGCCACGCTGCGAGCGCACGTGCAGGCCGTCCTCCGGAAGCTCGGCGCGCACTCGCGGCTCGAGGCCGTCGCCGAGGCGGCGAGGCTCGGGCTCATCACGCTGGAAACGCCGTCGCGGGATCGCTCACCCGCGAGGGGGAAGGCGCTCGTCTAGGCTCGAACCCCCCTTGCAGGGGGTCGGACCGATGACCGGAGCGCCTACCATCCCTCTCCATGGCAACACTTCTCGTCGCCGACGACCTCGTGCCGATCCGTCAGATGGTGCGGATCACGCTGTCCACGCAGGGCTGGACCATCCTCGAGGCCAAGAACGGGACCGAGGCCCTCGACACCGCGCGTAGCTCGAAGCCCGACCTCATCCTGCTCGACGTCGACATGGGCCCCGGACCCAACGGATTCGAGGTCTGCAAGACGTTGAAGGCCGAGGAGGCGACGAAGGACATTCCCGTCGTCATGCTCACGGCGCACGAATCGGAGAGCGACCGTGCGTTCGGGTTCGCGGCCGGCGCGACGCAGTACCTCACGAAGCCGTTCGGCCCGCTCGAGCTCATCGATACGATCCGCGGGATCCTCACGCACTCATAAGAGACGCATGCCTGATGACGAGGAGCGCATGACCATAGAGGTCGTGGAGGTCTCTCCCAACGTCGCGCTCCCGCCGGAGGGGCAGACCGTCGCGGGCGAGGTGTTCCGCCAGCTCCTCCAGCAGGCCATCCGCGTCGCCGACCAGGCGAACGCGCAGTCCGTCCGCATGGCCGCGGACTTCGCCGAGGTCTATCACCGCGAGCAGCGGATCCGCGCCGAGTACGAGGCGAAGCTCAAGGAGCTGCGCCTCATGGAGCGCCAGACGACGCGCTACGCGGAGGACCTCGCGGAGATGCTCCGCACCGAGCGCCAGCGTGCCGCGCAGCTCGAGCACGCGCTCGAGCAGGAGCGGATCGCGAACGAGGAGCTGCGCCGCACGGGCCTGCAAGGCATCAGCCATCTCCTGCTCGCGGCGACGCTCAAGGACCAGACCACCGGCGCGCACCTGCTGCGCGTCCGCCGCTACGTCGAGGCGATCGCGCAGCGGCTCGGACTTCGCCAAGAGCTCATCGAGGAGTTCGGCTACTCGAGCGTCATGCACGACGTGGGCAAGATCCACACGCCCGACCACATCCTCCAGAGCGAGCACCACCTCTCGACGGAGGAGTTCGAGGTCATCAAGCAGCACTGCATCGACGGCGAGGTCATGCTCGGCGACGCGCGCTTCTTCGAGACCGCGCGCGCCATCGCGCGCGAGCACCACGAGCGCTGGGACGGCACGGGCTACCCCGACGGGAAGAAGGGGAGCGAGATCAGCCTCGCCGCGCGCATCGTGTCGGTGGCGGACGTGTTCGACGCGCTCACCTCGAAGCGCCCGTACAAGGACGCGTGGAGCCTCGAGGAGGGCATGGCGGCCATCGCCTCCGGCGCCGGCGCGCAGTTCGATCCCGAGGTCGTGCGCGCGTTCGAGAGCCTGCAGCGGGACGGCACCGTCGCGCGCATCAGGCAGGAGGTCGGCGCCGCGCGGCTCGACTGAGCCCTGACGCCGGCGAACGCGAGGTCAGCCCCGCGCCGGACGGAGCAAGACGTTGCGAGCGTGCGGCCTCCGCGAGCCGCCGCGCGCTCTCGCGCCTCAGGGGAGGTCCTCCTCGCCGCGCATGACGAACGTCGCGCCGCCCGCGAGCGCGGCGACGCCGCCGACCACGGCCCACGCGGCGGAGAAGCCGAAGGTCTGGACCGCGAGGCCCATGATCGGCGCGCCGATCATCACGCCGGCCGTGCCGCCGATCGCCGCGAGCCCCTGCGCCGCGGCGGGCGCCGAGCGCAGCGACGCGGCCGCGGTGTTGAAGACCGCCGCGTACGGGACGCCGACGCCCACGCCGACGAGGACCGCGCCGGCGAGGGCGACGGCGAGCGGCCGTCCGGGTAGCGCGAGGAGCGCCACTCCGGCGATGATCGACGCGTCACCCGCGCGCATCACCAGGCGCGAGGGCGCGTGCTCGCGGGCCACGAGCCAGCCGCCCAGCGTCCGCGCGACGACCGCCACGTCCAGCAGCAGCGAGCCGAGCACGCCGGAGAGCGCCAGCGGCAGCTGGAACTCGCGCAGCAGGTAGACGGTGATCCACGTTCCCGAGGCGAGCGCGAGCCCGAAGCCGGCGGCGTGCTGCAGGCTCGTCCACCAGCAGTTCGCGCAGCGAAGCGCGTCGCGCATGTCGCCGGGCGCGGGCGTCCATGGAACGCGTGGGCTCCACGTCCACGCGAGCGTCGCGCCGCCCACGAGGATCGCCTCCGCCGCGAAGGCCTCGCGCCATCCGCCGAGCGTCACCGCGAGCGTCGGCATCACCGCGAGCGCGAGCGCGCTGCCCAGCGGGAACCCCGCGCCGTACAGGCCGAGCGCGAAGTGGCTGCGGCGCTCGCCGTAAAGACCGGCGATGTACCGCGTCGCCGACACGAACGCGAGCGCGGAGCCGATCCCCTGGACGGCTTTCCCCGCGAGCGCGACGCCGTACACCGGCGCGACGGCGAGGAGCGCCGTTCCCGTCGTGGCGAGCGCCAATCCGACGAACACCGAGCGGCGTGGCCCAAGCCGCGCCGCCGGCGCGATGCCGAGGAGCGTGGTGACGAGGTAGGACAGGAAGAGCGCCGTCGACAGCAGCCCGGCCCGCAGGTCATCGAGGCCGAGGTCCGCGGCGACGAGCGGGATGAGCGGCGCGTGGTCGGCGTACGCGAGCCCGAAGGCCACCGCGACCGCGCAGACCAGGGCGACGCCGGTGCGGCCGCTGCATCTATTTTCGATATCAGTAATCTTGTATGTCAGTAATCGTACGGCGTAGAGAACGAGGAGGACGAGGCGTGAGCGAGCGTGAAGAGATCGTCGGATGGTTCGCGGGACGCATCCCGCAGGGCTGGTTCACCGGCACCCCCGAGGTGCGCGCGGACCGCGAGGAGATCTGGGTCATCGGGACGTTGCCGGATGTCGATCTCGGCACGGGCGCGACGAAGGAGGCGCTCGCGGCGGCGCGCGGCGGGCGCATCAAGCGGTTCCGCGAGGAGACGCGCGACCAGCGCATCGTCATCTCCGGCGAGGCGAGGAACCGCTTCGGCCGCGAGACCGCGTGGGGCGTCCGCATCGGTGACACGCAGGAGATGTTCACGCATCTGGCGATGCCCGTGATGACGCGGCTGCGCCTGCCCGAGCGCGAGGTGCTCGACACCCTCATCCACGCCGGCGTCGCGCGGAACCGCGCGCACGCGCTCGCGTGGTGCGTGCGTCTGGTCGAGCGCAACCAGAAGGAGTGGCTCGGCGAGCTGCGCGAGGCGATCGCGAAGGTCGGGCAGGTCAGGCAGCAGGGTCCGCTGAATTGACCGCACCCGCGATCGTCACGCTCGCGCGGCGTGGCGAGCGCATCTCCATCACGGTGACGCCGGCCGAAGCCGCATAGTCCGCGGTCCCGCCCCGCGGTGTATGGTCGCCGCGGTGCGCCTCGTCTTCCTCCTCGACGTCGACAACACCCTCATCGACAACGATCTGGCGCGCGAGCGCCTCGCGGAGGCGAGCGCGCGGGTCCTCGGCGCCGAGCCCTCGCGCGCGTACTGGGACGTGTACGAGGAGGTGCGTGGCGAGCTGGGCTACGTCGACTCGCTCGAGACGCTCTCGCGCTTCCACGAGCGCTACCCGGACGCGCCGGCGGACGCGCTGGACCGCGCGATCCTCGATTTCCCCTACGCCGAGGTCCGCTATCCGGCGACCGTCGAGGTGCTCGGCGCGCTCTGGCTCGCGGGCACGCCGGTGGTGCTATCGGACGGCGATCCGGTCTTCCAGCCGCTGAAGATCGCGCGCTCCGGCGTGACCGCCGCGGTGCGCGGCAACGTCCTCGTGTTCGCGCACAAGGAGGAGCACCTGCGGGATGTCGCGCGGCTCTTTCCGGCGGATCACTACGTCGCCGTCGATGACAAGGCGGCGATCCTCGGACGCGTCAAGTCGCACTGGGCCGAGCGGGTCACCACGGTGCACGTGCTGCAGGGCAAATACGCCGACGACGCGTACGACGGCCCCCCGCCGGACGTCGTCGCCCGACGCATCGGTGACGTGCCGCGCCTCTTGGGAAGAGGCGACGGCCTCTTCGTGTTCGAGGAGAGTGCCGGCACCGCGCAGAGACGGAGGATGAGATGAGCATGGATCGGGCGCGCTTCGAGACAGGCCTGAGGTACGACGCGTTCAAGGCCGCCATGACCCGGAACCGCGAGCGGCTCGAGGAGAACGAGCGGCGCGTGACGCTGGATGCCGAGACGGTGCGCTTCTTCCGCTCGCTCGCGCGCCCCCTGAACGTCGTCGTGCTGGCGGAGGACTGGTGCGGCGACGTGATCGCCAACCTCCCGGTCCTCGGACGGCTCGCGAAGGAGGTCGGGACGCTCGACGTCCGGATCTTCTACCGGGACCAGAACGAGGACCTGATGGAGCGATGGCTGAATCAGGGGAAGTACAAGTCCATCCCGGTCATCGCCTTCTTCGACGACCGTTTCCGCGAGCTCGGCCATTGGATCGAGCGCCCCGCCTCGGTGAGCGAGCTGCGCGCGCGCAAGCGACGCGAGATCTTCGCCGCGCATCCGGAGTTCGGCTCGCCGGATGCGCCCGTCGACCAGCTCGCGGACGACGTTCGCGCGCGGCTGCAGGCCGAGCTCCAGAAGATGCGCGAGGAGACGACGGCGTTCGCGAACGCCGAGGTACAGCGCGAGCTGCGCGAGCTCGTCGCGGCGCAACCGGTGCGATGAGCCCGGTCAAGATCAAGATCACGTACTGCGCCGAGTGCGGGTACGAGCCGCAGACGCTCGACCTCGCGAAGGCCCTCATGTACGAATTCGGCGGCCAGCTTTCGTCGATCGAGCTCATCCCGTGGGAGGGCGGCACCTTCGACGTTCGCGTCGCGGACAAGCTCGTTCACTCGATGACCCGCGACGGCGGCTTTCCTGAACCGAAGGCCGTCGCCGACGCCGTGCGAAGCGCACTGGCGGGCGTCTAACCACACTCACCGCGCCCTCGCTCCCCTTTACGGCCTAGATACCTTCCGCCACACTCTCCGCCGTCCGCGCACGCAGGCCCGGACGGAGAGAGGGGCCACGCTCATGTCGCGCTCATTCCGTGCGCTCGGCGCCACGCTGGCTCTTGCGTTCCTCGCGACCGTCGCCATCGTCGGTGCGTCGCCGACCACCGCCGACGACGGTCAGTCCTCGCGTTTCACGATCGATGAGCTCGAGGGCGTCACGCCCGCGACGCTTCCGATCGGCGCGGATCCCGACGCGAAGGTCATCGTGATGCTCAGGCTCGCCGGCGATCCCGTCGCGCTCGTGAAGGCGTCCAAGCCCGGAAAGCAGATCTCGGACGCCGAGCGCGACAGCGTCAAGGCCAGCCTCAGGGCGAAGCAGGATCCGCTGCTCCCGAGCATCGGCGCCGCGGGCGGCCGGGTCCTCGGCCAATACCAGTCGGCCTACAACGGCATCAAGGTCGAGATCGCGCGCCGGTCGCTCGGCGCCCTCGCCTCGCTCCCGAACGTCGAGGCGGTCGTGCCGGTCCAGCGGATGGAGCGCGACAACTCGACGAGCGTTCCCTACATCGGCGCGCCGCAGGTCTGGGAAGGCAAGAAGGGCCTGCGCGGCGAGCGCATCAAGGTCGGCGTCATCGACACGGGCATCGACTACACGCACGCGAACTTCGGCGGCCCCGGCACACCCGCGGCCTACGTCGACGCGCACGCGAACGAGGCGCTGCCCGCGGATCCCGCGCTCTTCGGCAAGCACGCGCCGAAGGTGAAGGGCGGCATCGACCTCGTCGGCGACGCCTACAACCCGAGCTCGCCCGACCCGAACATCGCGACCCCGAAGCCCGACCCGAACCCGCTCGACTGCAACGGCCACGGCAGCCACGTCGCCGGGACCGTCGCGGGATTCGGCGTGACCGCATCGGGCCAGACCTACCGGGGCACGTATGACACGTCGCTCCCGTTCAGCACCTTCCGCATCGGACCCGGCGTCGCGCCCCTCGCCGACCTCTACGCGATCCGCGTCTTCGGCTGCAACGGCGCGACCGACGTCACCGTCGACGCCATCGACTGGGCCGTCGATCACGACATGGACGTCATCAACATGTCGCTCGGCTCGTCCTTCGGTCGCCCGGACGACCCCTCGGCCGTCGCGTCCGACAACGCCGCCCGCTCGGGCGTCGTCGTCGTGGCCTCGGCCGGCAACTCCGGCCCTGCGCCGTACATCACGGGATCGCCCTCCACGGCGACCCGCACGATCAGCGTCGCGGCGAACGACGCGACGAAGACTTTCCCCGGCGCTTCCCTCGCGTTCTCCGGTGGGACCGCCCTCGGGACCACGACGCTCGCGTCGATCAACGCCAACGGCGCGACGTTCGCCGACGGCCTGACGCTGCCGGTGAAGGTCCTCTGGTCCGACGCCGCGCACACCGCGATCAGCCTCGGCTGCGATCCGAACGAGTACGCCGGCACCGCCGGCATGCTCGTCGTGACGCAGCGCGGCACCTGCGCGCGCGTCGCGCGCGCCGTCTTCGGCCAGCAGCACGGCGCCGCGGCCGTGCTCATGGTCAACAACGCGACGAGCTACCCGCCCTTCGAGGGTCCGATCACCGGGAACCCGGACACGGGCGAGGTCTACGCCGTCACGATCCCGTTCCTGGGCGTCCGCTCCACCGACGGAGCCGCGATCAAGACCCGCGACGGCGGGACCGTCACGCTGACGAACAGTCCCCTCACGAACACCGCCTTCAGCGCGATCGCGAGCTTCTCCTCGGGCGGCCCGCGCTTGCGCGACAGCAGCCTGAAGCCCGACGTCGCAGCCCCCGGCGTCTCGACCCTTTCGACCGCGGTCGGCACCGGCAACCAGGGCGAGCGTCTCTCCGGTACGTCCATGGCGGCGCCGCACGTGAGCGGCGTCGCGGCCCTCGTCGTCCAGGCCCAGAAGCAGGGGCGTCGCGATGACGACGAGGACGGCAACGGCGTGGCCGAGCGGGTCAAGGCCGCGATCATGAACACGGCCTCCGCCACGGCGATCGCCGGATACAGGACACGGACCAGCGGCGCGGGACTCGTCCAGGCCTACGCGGCCACGCACACCCGCGCGATCGCGACGGGCGACCGCGGCACGGCCAGCCTGTCCTTCGGGTACAACGAGTTCCTCGGGACCTACACCGCGACGAAGCGGATCAGGGTGCAGGCGCTCCGCGGCGAGGACGGGGAGGACGCGGGCGATCCGCGCTTCACCGCCGCGGCGACCATGCAGAGCGGCGCGCCGCACACGGTCAGCCTGTCCCGCAGCTCGATCCGTCTTTCAGGCGAGCGGTCCGCGTCCATCGACGTGACCCTCACCGTGCCCGGCGCCACGACCGGGAACGCGAACGCGTTCCGCGAGGCTTCGGGCTTCATCGAGCTCACGCCCGTGAACGGGGCCAACAACGGCATCGCCCTTCGCGTCCCCTATTACCTCGTTCCGCGCGGCCTCTCGAACACCGCGGCGACGCTCTCGTCGCCATTCGGCCCGTCGAACCCGAGCGGCACGGTCCACCTCACCAACGCGGGCGGCGCCTTTACCGGCACCGCCGACTTCTACGCGTGGGGCATCAGCTCGCCGAACGACGGACACGGCCAGACCGACCTGCGCGCGGCCGGCGCCCAGTCGTTCCCGTCCGGTACCCGTCGCCTGATCGTCTTCGCGGTCAATACCTGGGAGCGGTTCTCCAACGCCGCGGTGAACGAGTACGACATCCTCGTCGACACCAACGGCGACGGCGTCGACGACTTCCTGGTGTTCGGCGCGGACAACGGCCTCGTGCGGACCGGCTCGCGCGACGGCGTGTTCCTTTCCGGCGTCGTCAACCTCACGACCGGCTCGCTCGTGCTGACGAGCACCGCCATCGCGACCGACAACAGCACGGTGTTCATCCCGGTCTTCAGCAACCGGCTCGGCCTCAGCGCGGCCAGCCCGCGGTTCAGCTACCACATCGACGTCTTCGCGGGCCGCGACGGCACCGACGACATCGGCACCACGTCGGCCACGTTCAACGCCTTCACCCCGGCCATCAGCACCGGCGCCTTCGACGCGGTGGCGCCGGGCGCCGCGGTCGACCAGCCTGTCTCGATCGACGCGGCCGAATGGGCGCGGACGCCCGCGCTCGGCCTGCTCGTGGTCGGCATCGACAACGCCGCCGGCGCGAGCGAGGGCATCCTGCTCGGCGTCCCGACCCCGTAATCCACGATCACGACCAGGCGCTGAGGCCCGGACCGCTAGGTTCGGGCCTCATACTTTTGATATGACCGAGGACGTCTTCCGCCGGCCGCTCCACGACCTGCGGGTCTCCGTCACCGACCGCTGCAACTTCCGCTGCGTCTACTGCATGCCGAAGGAGATCTTCGGCAAGGACTACGCCTTCCTGCCGCATTCGCAGGTGCTCACGTTCGAGGAGATCGCGCGCCTCGTCGGCATCTTCGTCGGGCTCGGCGTCCGCAAGGTCCGTCTCACCGGCGGCGAGCCCCTCGTCCGCCGGGACGTCGAGCGTCTCGTCGGCATGCTCGCGAGGCTCGGCGACCTCGACCTCACGCTCACGACCAACGGCTCGCTCCTCGTCGCGAAGGCGAAGGCCCTCGCGGACGCGGGACTGAAGCGCATCACCGTGAGCCTCGACTCGCTCGACGACGCGACCTTCCGCCGGATGAACGACGTCGACTTCCCCGTCCGGAAGGTGCTCGACGGCATCGCCGCGGCGGAAGCGAACGGCCTCGCGCCGATCAAGGTGAACATGGTCGTGCGGCGCGGCCTGAACGAGGACAGCGTCCTGCCGATGGCGCGACACTTCCGCGGCACCGGCCACGTGCTGCGCTTCATCGAGTACATGGACGTCGGCACGTCGAACGGGTGGCGGCTCGACGACGTCGTTCCGGCGCGCGAGATCATCGCGGCGATCGACCGCGAGTTCCCGATCGAACCGGTGGAGCCCGCCTATCGCGGCGAGGTCGCCGGGCGCTATCGGTACCGCGACGGCGCGGGTGAGATCGGCGTCATCTCGTCGGTGACGCAGCCCTTCTGCGCGGACTGCACGCGCGCGCGGCTCTCGGCCGACGGGTCGATGTACACCTGCCTCTTCGCGACGCAGGGTCACGACCTGCGGGCGCTCCTCAGGAGCGGCGCGGGCGACGACGACATCCGCGCCGCCATCCAGGCCGTGTGGGCCGCGCGCGAGGACCGCTACTCGGAGCTGCGCTCCGCCGACACCACCGGCCTCAAGAAGATCGAAATGAGCTTCATCGGCGGGTAGACCCTAGCGGCGCGCCGGCGCGGCGAGCGCCTCCTCGAGCTCCTTGGCGAGCCGCTCGGCGGCCTCGGTGTTGATGCGCAGCCGCTCGACGCTCTGCTTCACGGCCTCGGCGATGTCCGACGTGCGCTTCGATTCGATGAAGCGCGTCACCTCGTCGCGGTACTCGGGCAGCGCGAGCTGGCTCACCGCGTTGACGAACCGCTGCTTGAGGAGCGGCTCGGCCGTCGCGACGTCCGTGTCCCAGCGATCGCGGATGGTCTGCCAGCCGGCCTTCCGGGTGCGGCGGCCCTGGAGGAACGGGATGACCATGAGGCCCCGGTCCTGCGTGCGGATGAGCGGCGAGAAGATCGCGTCGGCGGTGCGCTGCGCGAGCGCCTCGTCCTCGAACGACGTGAGCGCCTGCCGGAAGCGGGCCTCCTCCTGCGCGTCGGTCGATTGCGCGGCCCGCATCCGCTTCACGTAGCGGTCCCAGAGCGCGCCGTCCCCGTCGGTGGCCGCGACCCCGAGGATCACGCCGGCCCCGTCCGGATGCAGCGGCTCGACGCCGTCGAGGTGACGGAGCGCGCGGTCGCGCGCGTCGCGGCGGACGTCGGCCGCGCGCGCGTGGTAGCCGAGCATGCCGATGACGCGGGCGCGCTTCTCGCGCGTGTCCGCGTCCTCGCCGTCGCGCGGACGCCAGCCGAGCCTCTGGAAGATCGGGCGGTAGAACGCGTCGATGAAGCGCGTGAACGCCGCCTCGGTGTGATCGCGCACCGCGTAGCCGGAGAGCCAGGTGAGCGCGTCCGAGATCGCGGCGAGGACCGCGCGGTCCTCCTCGCCGGCGAGCGTGTCGAGACGGCGGAGGAACGACGCGAGCGTCGCGCGCCCGGTGCGCGTCAGCGCCCACATGTTGTCGACGAGGGAGAGCCGCTCCTCCGGCGCGAGCCGCCGCACGCCGGCGTCGAGCAGGCGGTCACCGGTCTGGTCGAGCTGCCAGCGGTAGAAGCCGCGGCCGCCGGCGTTCGGATAGAGCCACTCCGCACCCTCGAGACGCACCGTCGCGCGCTCCTCGCGCAGCAGCACGCGCTCCTCCCTGATGCCGTCGTTCGTGCCGTAGCGAAGGACGAGCGGCACCGGCCAGCGCTGTGGGGACGGCGTCGCCTCGCGGTCGCTGTAGCAGCGCGTCTGCGCGAGCTCGAAGATCCCGGCCTGCGCGTCCCGCACGGCGATCGAGACGAGCGGATGCCCGGGCTCCGTGATCCACGCGTTCATGATCGTGGTCACGTCCTGGCCCGATGCCTCGTCGAGCGCGTGCCAGAAGTCGTCGGCCGACGCGTTCGATTCCCGGTGTCGATTCAGGTAGATGCGCACGCCCGTCCGGAAGGCGTCCTCGCCGAGATAGCCCTCGATCATGCGCAGCACGGCCGCGCCCTTCGTGTACGTGATCGCGTCGAACCGCTCGGATGCCTCCTCCGCGTTCTTGGCCTCGATGGAGATCGGGTGGGTCGACGCGAGTGCGTCGAGGTTGAACGCGGCGGTGTTGTCGGCGACGAAGTCGCGCCAGTAGCTCCACTGCGGATTGAGCGACGCGGTGCATTTCTCGCCGACGAAGGACGCGAACGATTCGTTCAGCCAGAGGTCGGTCCACCAGCGCATCGTCACGAGGTCGCCCCACCACATGTGCGTGAGCTCGTGTGCCGCAGTGCTGAAAACCCCCTTGAGCGTGACGATGGACGCGTTCTTCTCGTCGGCCGCGAGGAGGCGCGTGCGGTAGGTGATCGCGCCGGGGTTCTCCATCGCGCCGGCCTCGAAGTCGGGGATGCCGATCGCGTCGAGCTTGATGAACGGGTAGGGGATGGCCGTGTACTGCTGGAGCCAGTCGACGGACCGCACGTGGGCGTCGCGCGCGAAGAGCGCCTGCCGCGCGAGCCCCGGCGGGAGCCAGACGCGCACGGGGATCTTCGTCGGCGTCGTCGCCTCGGGCGTGGACTCGTACGGCCCGACGGTGAACGCGACGAGGTACGTCGAGATGCGCACCGGCGTCTCGCGGAAGCGGGTGCGCGTGCGCGTGCGGTTCTCGCCGAGCTCCTCGGTCGACTCCACGGGCATGTTCGCGATGGCGGTGTTGCCGGACGGGTAGACGAGCTCGACGGCGAACTTCGCCTTGAACTCGGGCTCGTCGAAGCACGGGAAGGCGCGCCGCGCGTCGGCCGCCTCGAACTGCGTCGCGGCGTAGCGCTCCTCGCCGCGGACCGAGCGGTACAGGCCGCGCAGCGACTCGCGGATCCCGCCGGTCCACGAGATCTCGAGCCGGTGCTCGCCCGCGGGGATCTCGCCGGCGAAGCGCAGCACGGCGACCTGCGCCTCCGCCTCGATCGACGCGCCCTCCATGGGGTTCGTGCCGTCGATCGTCGCGGACGCGATCTCGATCTCGACGGCGTGCAGGACGATCTCGCGCGACGGCCTGGCCGTCCGGAGCGTGATCTCCTCGCGGCCCCGTGAGGTCCAGGTGTCCAGGTCGAGGTCGAAATGGAGCTCGTATCGGGAAGGCAGGACGTCCTTGGACAGACGGAAGTTACGGTCGTACCGGCTCACGGCGCCCTCCCCTGCGTGTTGGAGGCAAGCGTATCGAATCCTCTATGACGGGGGACACCGAAGAGCTGTCGCGGCGCCGCCTGCGGTACGGTGTTGGTATGGCGCCGCAATTCATCTACACGATGTACCAGCTCAAGAAGGTCGTTCCGCCGCAGCGGGAGGTGCTGCGCGGTATCAGCCTTTCCTTCTACCCGGACGCGAAGATCGGCGTGCTCGGCGCCAACGGAGCGGGCAAGTCGACGCTCCTTCGGATCATGGCCGGCATCGACACCGAGTACATCGGCGACGCCCGCATCGCCGATGGGTACCGCGCGGGCCTCCTCGCGCAGGAGCCGCAGCTCGATCCGAAGAAGGACGTCCGCGGGAACGTGGAGGAGGGCGTCGCGGCGCAGCGCGCCGTGCTCAAGCGCTACGAGGAGCTCTCCGCGAAATTCGCCGAGGAGCTCTCGCCCGAGGAGATGGAGAAGGTCGGCGACGAGTTCCAGAAGACGCAGGACGAGATCGAGGCGAAGGGCTTGTGGGAGCTCGACAGCCACGTCGAGCACGCCATGGACGCCCTCCGCCTCCCGCCGGGCGATCAGGACGTGACCACGCTCTCCGGCGGCGAGCGCCGCCGCGTCGCGCTCTGCCGGCTGCTCCTCTCGCACCCCGACCTGCTGCTCCTCGACGAGCCGACGAACCATCTCGACGCGGAGTCGGTCGCGTGGCTCGAGCGGTTCCTCAAGGACTACACCGGCTGCGTCGTCGCGGTCACGCACGATCGTTACTTCCTCGACAACGTCGCGGGCTGGATCCTCGAGCTCGATCGCGGCGCGGGCATCCCCTGGGAGGGCAACTACTCCTCATGGCTCGATCAGAAACGGAAGCGCCTTGCCGACGAGGAGAAGCAGGAGTCCGCGCGCCAGCGCACCCTCGCGCGCGAGCTCGAGTGGGTGCGCGCCTCACCCCGCGCGCGGCAGGCGAAGAGCAAGGCGCGCATCGAGGCGTACGAGCGGCTCCTCGCGGAGACGCCCGAGGAGCGCGAGCGCGAGCTCGAGATCGCGATCCCCGCGGGCCCGCGTCTGGGCGACGTCGTCATCGAGGCGGACAAGCTGCGCAAGGGCTACGGCGACCGGCTGCTCTTCGACGACCTCACCTTCAAGCTACCGCGCGGCGGCATCGTCGGCGTCATCGGCCCGAACGGCGCCGGCAAGACCACGCTCTTCCGGCTGATCACCGGCGAGGAGAAGCCCGACGCCGGCACGCTCCGCGTCGGCGAGACGGTGAAGCTCGCGTACGTGTCGCAGTCGCGCGACACGCTCACGCCCACGAAGACGGTGTGGGAGGAGATCGCCGACGGCCGGGAGCAGATCGACGTCGGCGGGCGGCTGCGCAACAGCCGGTCGTACGTCGCGTCCTTCAACTTCCGCGGGCCCGACCAGAACAAGAAGGTGGGGGACCTCTCCGGCGGCGAGCGGAACCGCGTGCACCTCGCGAAGCTGCTCCGGTCGGGCGGCAACGTGCTGCTGCTCGACGAGCCCACCAATGACCTCGACGTGGACACGCTGCGCGCGCTCGAGGAGGCGCTCCTCGACTTCGCCGGATGCGTCGTGGTCATCAGCCACGACCGCTGGTTCCTCGACCGCATCGCCACGCACCTGCTCGTGTTCGAGGGCGACAGCCGCGTGCGGTGGCTCGAGGGGAACTACCAGGCCTACGAGGAGCAGATGCGCAAGGAGAAGGGCGCGGACTGGGAGCCGCATCGCATCAAGTACCGTCCGCTCATGCGCGCCTGACATGTTCCGTCGGCTCGTCCGGCCGGGGGTCGCGCGGCCCAAGCTGATATCATGATGCCGTGCGCCGTTTCATCGTTCAAGCCGACGACGATCTCATCCGAAGGGTGAAGAAGCGCGCCGCGCAGCGCGGCGTCTCCGTCGCGCAGGTCGTCCGCGACGCGCTCGAGGCCGCGCTCGGGGACCGGGGCCGCGCGCATCCGATTCCCTCCTTCATCGGAAAGTACGCGTCCGGGCGGCGCGACGACTCGGAACGGTCGAGCAACGACGAGTACGTCGCAGAGCCGTACGCGAGTGAACCGTAGCGGGAGGTGGCGCTCGTCATAGACACCGGCCCACTGCTCGCTTCATTGGATCGCAGTGACATCCACCACAACGAGTGCGCGGAGCTGCTTCGCGCACGGGAGGAGCGCGTCATTCCCGCGCCGGTCCTCGGCGAGCTCGACTACTGGTGTGCGGTAAAGGGGCTTCCCGGTGCGTTCGACGAGGTGCTTCGGAGCGGTCTACGCGGGACCACGCGGATCGAGGAGCTCGACGCGGATGACTACGAGCGCATCCTCGAGATACGTTCCGACTACCGCGATCTGCGCGTCGGTTTCGTGGACGCCGCGGTCCTCGCGATCGTCGAGCGCCTCGGTGAGCGAAAGCTCGCCACGCTGGACCGCCGCCACTTCGGGGTGATGCGCCCGCGGCACGTCGTGGCGCTGGAGCTCCTCCCCGGCGCGTAGCATCCCCGGCGTTCGCATTCGGATCGTGAGCCCCGGCACTCGCTGAAGATCCGCCAGAGGCACGGGAGCGCGCAGGTCTTCCGGTCGGAGGGGCCGAGCTAGCTGCTGCGTGGCTCCGGCTTTGCGGGGTCGATACCGAGGTCGGCGATGGCCTTCGCGACGTCGGCCGCGCCGAGCAGCTCGCAGAGCTGGAGGCCCTGGAGCGACGCGACGGCGATGCTCTCCGCGTCCACCTCGAAGTGGCGGCGCAGCGCGTCGCGCGTGTCGCTCCGGCCGAAGCCGTCGGTGCCGAGCGGGATGAACGGCTGCGGCGCCCAGCGCGCGATCTGGTCGGCGACGGCCTTCATGTAGTCGGTCGCCGCGACGATGGGGAGCTTGCCGCCGAGCACCTGCGATACGTACGGGACGCGCGGCCGCTCCGCCGGATGCAGGCGGTTCCACCGCTCGATCTCGAGCGCGTCGTTCCGCAGCAGCTGGTAGCTCGTGACGCTGTATACGTCCGCCGCGACGCCGTACCGCTCCTGCAGGAGGTCCTGCGCGCGCAGCGCCTGCAGGAGGATCGGACCGGACCCGAGCAGCGTCACGCGCCGGCGTCCCCCCGCGCCCTTCTTGAACAGGTAGATGCCGCGGAGGATGCCCTCCTCGACGCCCTCGGGCATCGGCGGCATCGGGTAGTTCTCGTTGTAGAGCGTGAGGTAGTAGAAGATGTCCTCGTTGCCGACGAGCATCCTCGCGATGCCGTCGCGCACGATCACCGCGGTCTCGTACGCGAACGCGGGGTCGTACGCGCGCACGTTGGGGATGGCGGTCGCGAGGAGCTGGCTGTGCCCGTCCTCGTGCTGCAGGCCCTCGCCGTTCAGCGTCGTGCGTCCGGCGGTCGCGCCCATGAGGAACCCGCGGCCGCGCGCGTCGCCGAACGCCCAGATCTGGTCCATCGTCCGCTGGAAGCCGAACATCGAATAGAAGATGTAGAAGGGCACCATCGGCTCGCCGTGCGTCGCGTAGCTCGTGCCGGCGGCCGTGAAGCTCGCCATCGAGCCCGCCTCGGTGATGCCCTCCTCGAGCACCTGTCCGTCCGTCGCCTCGCGATAGGGAAGGAGCGTCTCGGCGTCGACCGGCTCGTAGCGCTGGCCGAGCGGCGAGTAGATGCCCACCTCTTTGAAGAGCGGATCCATGCCGAAGGTGCGTGCCTCGTCCGGGATGATCGGCACGACGCGGCTGCCGATGTTCGGGTCGCGCAGCAGGTTCCGGAGCAGGCGCGTGAACGCCATCGTCGTCGAGGCCGCGGCCTTCCCCGATCCCTTCGGGAACTCGGCGAACGCGTCGTCCTTCGGGGCGAGGCGCACCGGGAACGCGATGCGGCGCGGGACCGGTCCGCCCAGCGCGCGACGGCGCTCGAGCATGTAGCGCACCTCCGCGCTCTCAGGGCCGGGGTGGAAGTACGGCGGGTCTTCCATGAGCCGATCGTCGGGGATCGGGAGGTCGAGGCGGTCGCGGAAGACCTTGAGCTCCTCGAACGACAGCTTCTTCGCCTGATGCGTGATGTTGCGGCCCTCGACCGATGGTCCGAGCGCCCAGCCCTTCACGGTCTGCGCGAGGATCACCGTCGGCGCGCCGCGGTGCTCGGTCGCGGCCTTGTACGCGGCGTACACCTTGCGGTAGTCGTGGCCGCCGCGTCGCAGCTTGCGGAGGTCGTCGTCGGAAAGGTGCGCGACGAGCTGCTGCAGGCGCGCGTCGCCGCCGAAAAAGTGCTCGCGGATGTACTTGCCGTCGGCGACGACCATCCGCTGCGACTCGCCGTCGGTCGTCTCGTTCATGCGGTTTACGAGCACGCCGTCGACGTCGCGGGCGAGCAGGTCGTCCCACTCGCGGCCCCAGATCACCTTGATGACGTTCCAGCCGGAGCCGCGGAAGACCGCCTCGAGCTCCTGGATGATCTTGCCGTTGCCGCGGACCGGTCCGTCGAGGCGCTGCAGGTTGCAGTTCACGACGAAGGTGAGGTTGTCGAGACCCTCGCGCGCCGCGACGTGCAGCGCGCCGAGCGCCTCGGGCTCGTCGCACTCGCCGTCGCCGAGGAAAGCCCACACGCGCTGCGCGCTGGTGTCCTTCAGGCCGCGCATCGCGAGGTAGCGGTTGAAGCGCGCCTGGTAGATCGCGGCCAGCGGGCCGAGACCCATCGAGACGGTGGGGAACTCCCAGAACTCGGGCATGAGGCGCGGGTGCGGGTACGACGAGAGGCCCTCGCCGCGCTTCACCTCGCGGCGGAAGTGGTCGAGCTGCGATTCCGTGAGCCGGCCCTCGAGGAACGCGCGCGCGTAGATGCCGGGCGAGGCGTGCCCCTGGAAGAAGATCTGGTCGCCGCCGCCGGGGTCGTCCTTGCCGCGGAAGAAGTGGTTGAAGCCGACCTCGTAGAGCGTGGCCGACGACGCGTAGGTCGCGAGGTGCCCGCCGATGCCCTCGTAGTGGTGGTTCGCCCGCACGACCATCGCGACCGCGTTCCAGCGGATGAACTGGCGGATGCGGTGCTCCATCTCCTCGTCGCCGGGGAACTCGGGCTCCTGCTCGGGGGAGATCGTGTTGATGTACCGGGTCTGGGTGAGCGGTGGCAGGCCGATCTGCAGCATGCGCGCACGCTTGAGCAGCTTGTAGAGGACGAAGCGGGCGCGCTCGGGCCCAGCCTGCTCGACCAGCGCGTCGAGCGACTCGATCCACTCCTGCGTCTCATCGGGATCGACGTCCGGCAGCTGCCGCTTGAACTCGTCGAAGACCTCGTGCATGCCCACGTCCCTCGCCCCTATCGACGACGAGTGTACCGGCGCGGAGGACACGGCGATCGCTCCTCGCGCGCATCGATGGCGGCGCGTTTCGCGACGTGCATGAACGTGGTCACGCGGGCGACCGCCATCGCGCTCGACGTGAACGGCGTGCGATCCGAAGAGGGCCGGCTCGATGAGCTGACCGCGGGCATGCCAGACTGATGGCGTGACCGACGAGCCGCGGCCGCCGCGACGACGCCCGCGGGGACGCCGGCGTGGCGGCGCGCCACGTCCGCAGCAGGCGCGGGGGGAGGCGCCCCCGTCCAGCGAGCGGAGCGAGCGTACCGAGCCGCGGCGTCCATCCGCCGCGCATGACCGCGGTCCGGCACGGGACCGCGGCGGCGCGCGCGAGCGCGGACGCGGCGGCGCCCCGCGACCGGATCGCGCGCCGCGACCGGACCGCGCGCTCGCGCCGCGCGACACCTTCGCGCGCGAGCGGCGATCCCGACGCGGTGGCCGCGGCCGCGGCACGCGGTCTCCCGACGACGTTCGCGCCGGCACGGCGTGCCTCATCCTCCTCGACGCCCGCGAGGGTGAGCCGGACCGCACCGGATCGCCCGCCGTGTTCGAGGGCTTCTTCGATTTCGAGACCGGCGAGCCGCGCCGCCCCGGCGCCGGGATCCCGCGGCTCCGCGTGGGCGACGAGCGCCTCTGGGGCTTCGAGTGCTGGTGGCGCGTCGATCCCGAGCGCACCGGCCTGACCGAGGCCGACCGCGAGGACGTCGAGTCTTCGAAGCGCCTCCTTCGCGGGCTGCTGCGCGACGCCAGGCGCGGCGCGCGCGCCATACGCTGACCGGGGAGTACTAGTCCTCTTCCGGTACGAGTGGCACCCGTGCGCCTGACTGTTGCGCCCCCTTTCATGTTCCGAAAGTTGCCGCGCGCGCCGCTGAGGGGCGGCGTGCGGAGGGGCGAACGTGCTTCGACCACGTTTTTGGCAGAAGGTCCTGGCGGCCTTGCTCGTCGTCGGCGTCGTGCCGATCGCGCTCGTGTCCGCCGTCTCGATCAACAACACGCGCAGCGACCTGACGACGCTCGGCGTCACGAACATCCAGCAGCGATCCACGTCCACCGCGAGCGCGATCGACGCGTACCTGCAGAGCAGGCTCGGCGACATCGTGCTCGTCGGCAAGCTCCCCGACATCGTCCGCTTCGGACAGAACCTGACCGACAGCAGCGCGAAGATCGCGGCGCGCCAGGCGCTCGCGGCGGCCGCCGCGCGCTCGGCCGAATACGAATCGGTCGCGGTCGTCGACCCGAACGGGACGATCGTCGCCGCCTCGATCCAGAGCGACGAAGGCACCAGCGTGAAGTTCCGCGAGTACTTCACCACCGCCCTCAAGGGCCAGCCGTACATCAGCGACCCGTCGTACTCGGTCATCACGAACAAGCCCGCGCTCTTCTTCTCCGCTCCCGTGACGGACGGTCGCGTCGTCTACGCGGTCGTGCGCACGCGCGTGAACCTCGCCGCGGTCTGGGACATCGTCGAGACCGACCAGGGCTCGGTCGGCGTGGGCGCGCACGGATTCCTCGTGGACGACTACGGCATCCGCCTCGCCGTCTCCGAGACGAAGGGCCACCGCGATCAGGCCGAGTCGCTCATCTACAAGCCCATCGCGCCGATCGACAAGGAGACGGCGACGAAGCTCGCCGCCGACAAGCGCTTCGGGCAGAAGACGCCCGACCAGCTCGTGGTCGATCCGCTCCCGACGCTGAAGAGCGCGCTCGAGGACCTGCCGAAGGGCAAGGCCGTGAGCGGACAGTTCTCGTACGGCGCCGGTGCGGCGGAGCAGCGCGGCGTCGTCACGCGGCTCGTCGCGAAGCCGTGGGCCTACATCCTCGCCGTCCCGCTCACGACCTACACGAAGGCCGCCGACGACGCGACCTTCAACGCGCTGTCGGTCGTGGCGATCGGCCTGCTGCTGTCCCTGATCATCGGCATCGCGCTCACGCGGTCGCTCGTCGGTCCGCTCCGCCGTCTCGTCGGCGAGGCGACCGCGGTGTCGACCGGCGACGTCGACCTGCGCGTCGCGCGGTTCGACACGCGCGAGGGCGACGACATCACCCGCGAGGTCGCGTCGGCCTTCGACCGGATGCTCAACGCATTGCGGTTCTACGCGCTGTCGGACGAGCCTGCCGGAGGCGAGGACTGAACGCGCTCGCGCAGTCCCTCCTCGGCGTCGCGAAGGGCTACCTCGGCCCGGCAGCGCAGTCCTTCCTGTCCAACGAGCTGCACGCGCTCGGCGTCAACGCGAACACCGTCCGGCCATCGGATATCGGTCCTCTCGCCGAGCGGGTCCGCGAGCACGCCGCGCGCGTCATGGGCGCGCAGAAGGCGAGCCAGCTCGCCGAGGCGCTCGCGCGGTGCGAGGCGGGGCGGCAGGGCGAGCGGTCCGGCGGAGGTCATCGCCTCGCCGCCGATGCGGCGGCGAAGCTCCTCGAGAGCGGCAAGCTGCGGCAGGCCGAGAAGGCCTACCTCGAGCTCGTCGAGAAGCACGGCGACATGTCCGCGCTCATCGGCCTCGCGCGCACGCAGGCCGCGCTCGACGACACGGAGGCCGCGCTCACGACGCTGCGCGAAGGCGCCGCCCGCTTCGCGAAGGCGAACGACCGCGCGACCGCGGTCTCGCTCCTCGCGGAAGCGGTGGCGCTCGCGCCGAGCGACCTCTCCGCGCATCGCCGCCTCGCTGCGGCGCTCGCGAACCAGGGCGACCTGCCCGGCGCGGTCGAGGAATACGCGCGCTTCGTCGACGCCGCGCTCGCGTCCCACGACTCGCGCCGCGCCCTGCTCGAGATCGAGTACGGACGCGAGACCCTCGGCGACCTGCCGGGTCTCGTCGCGCTCGTCGATCGCGTGACCGGCGCCCCGGCGCAGGGTCGCGTCGACGGGCCGCGACCGGCCTCGCGGCAGGCGCCGCTCCCGCACTACGCGCCCGCGTCCACCGCGCCCACCACCACCGCCCAGCCCGCGAAGGCGCCTCGTCCGCCCGAGCCGCCCGCCGCGAGACGGCTAGAGCTAGACGCGACGCCGTCGACCTCGCTCGCGGCGCGGACGCGGGGATCGTCGCCGGACGCGAAGGTCGTGCACGACGGCGCGCGCACGCTCACCCGCACGGAGCCGGATGGCGGCGCCGCGATCGACGTCCTGTCGCGCGCGGGCGTCATCAAGCGCATGCAGCCGCAACGGCCGCCCGTGGACATCGAATCGCAGCTCGCCGCGCTCATGACGACCGGGACCGGCATCGAGGCCGCCACGGTCGCCGCGTCGCGGGCCGCGCTCCTCACCGGCGCGCACGACCCGCGCGCGAGCGACGCCGTGCTCGACGCCGCGCGCCGGCTGCTCGCGCTCGGGAAGCTCCAGTCGGCGAGCGACGTGCTCCTCGACTTCATCGGTCACGGCTTTACCGATCGCGAGGCGCAGCGCCTGCTCATCGAGGTCGACTGCGCCCTCGGGCGTCGCGACGTCGCCAAGGAGAAGTGCACGCTCCTGTCGCAGGCCTATCGCCTTGATGGCAGGGCCGACGTCGCGGACGACGTGGAGCGGCTCGCCCGCATCCTGTGACCCGGGCCGCTAGACGTTCTCACTCGGGCCGCTAGACGGCGAAGCGCGGCGTCGGCCCTCGGCCGACGAACGAACGCAGCAGGAGCGCCAGCAGCAGCCCCGCCGCGAATCCGCCGATGTGCGCCCAGTACGCGACGCCCCCGGTCTGCTCGCTCAGCGCGATCGCGCCCAGCCCGTTCACGAACTGGATGACGATCCAGAGACCGATCATCACGAACGCCGGCACCATCGTGATGCGGACGAAATACCCGAAGCTGAGGAGCACGCGCACCGGGTTCTGCGGGAAGAAGAGCACGTACGCCGCGAGCACCCCGCTGATGGCGCCCGAGGCCCCGAGGCTCGGGATCACCGAGTCGGGGTTCGACGCGATCTGGGCGAGATCCGCCGCGATCCCGCAGATGAGGTAGAAGACCAGGTACCTGAGGGATCCGAAGAGGCGCTCGACGTTGTCGCCGAAGATGAAGAGGAACAGCATGTTGCCGCCGATGTGCGTCCACCCTCCGTGCATGAACAGCGACGTGAACAGGGTGAGCCAGATCGGACTCGGGCCGGGCGCCTCGTTGATCACGTCGGTGGTCCCGTCGGGGAGCATGACCGGCTGAGGCCCGACGAGGTCGATGCCGTGCGTGATCTCCTTCGGGATGACGCTGAAGCCCATCGTGAAGGCGTCGCTGGGGAGCTGAAGCAGCACGAACACGAGGACGTTGATCGCGATGATCGTGATGTTGACGATGGGGAGCCCGGCTCGCTGGTCGTCGTCGCCGATGGGCAGCACGGGGAGGCAGTATGCAGGCGGATGACCAAAGGCGCGTCAGTTCCGTAGACTTGGGTGACCGGCGGGCGCCGTCGGTCGCTCCACGACCTCGGTCCGGCGCGGCTCCTAGGCGACGTAGCCAAGTGGTTAAGGCAGGGGTCTGCAAAACCCCGACCGCGGGTTCGATTCCCGCCGTCGCCTCAGCTGTGATGTCTCAGGACATCCCGGATGCCTGTCTCGCGTCATTGTGGACGCGCGGCGAATTGCCGAAGTAGAGGCGATCGCGCTCCAGCGTTAGCGCCGGCAGAAGCGTGCCGTCCTCGCGAACGCGATGCGCGCGCGGTCCCGCGAGGAGCAGGCGGATGCGTTCGCGGGTGTGCCGGCGACCGACGTGGATGTGGCGCAGCACGCTCAGATAACGCACGGTGACGTGTCCCCACTGATCGACGGTGTCCTGCCAGACGCGGAAGTGGACGGGCTCACTCGCCGGCGTCTGCGGTCTCGCTTTGATGCGCGCGTTCCAGGCGAGAAGCGGCGTCCTGCCGGAGAGCGCGCGGTGCGGACGGCGCTGGTTGTGGTAGGCGCGGAAGGCGGAACACCTCGACCGCGTCGGTGCCCTTCACCGTCGGGAGTCGACTGCGGCCTCGCGGCCATGCGCGAACGCTGGCATGTCGCCTGCTGTTGACGGCGGTCAACGGCTTAGGCTACCCTGCTCGTGAAGCACCCGAAGAAGGAGGTCCGCGAGGCCCTCGAGGAGATTCTTAAAGACCCCTGGTGGCGTCTTGAGCCCGGCGGCCACTGGGGCGTGCTGCTCTGCGGTCACCGGCAACGCGGCGGTTGCAGCCTTCCCGTGAACGGAACGCCGGAGAATCCCGGCGGGCACGCGCGCTGGCTGCTTCGTGAGGTGCTCAAGTGCCCGCACCGAGGATCGAGCAAGGAGGAAGCGCGATGAGTCGAGATGAATTCAGTTTCACGCTGCTGCTCGGCGCGCCGGAGCTTAGCGACGCGCAAGTCAAGCTGATCTACGACCACTTGCCAGACGCGAACCTGAGCCAGCGCGACGGCCGCGTGTACATCGGCTTTGATCGCGAGGCGCCGAGCTTCGCCGAGGCGGTCGTAAGCGCGATCCTCGACCTCGAGCGGGTCCTACCCGAGGTCCCCGTCATCGAGCTCGAGCCAGATGATCTTGTGTTCATGGCGGACATCGCGACGCGTCGGGGTCGCAGCAAGGAGAGCGTGAGCCTGCTCGTCGAGGGCAGGCGTGGTCCCGGCGGTTTTCCGGCGGCGGCACACGTCACCGCTGGACACAGGCTCTGGCGCTGGAGCGAGGTCGAGCGATGGTTCGACAGCTACGAGGGCCGCGCGGAGCAGGATCACTACGACGCCTTTGTCGCGGCTGTTAACGCTGTGCTCGCCGAACGTCGTTCGCTACCGAAGCTGCAGTCGAACGAACGCGACAGCCTGCGCAAGCTCGTCGGGGAGCGGGCGCTCGTCGCAAACTAGACACCGGACAGGGCAAGACGCCGCTGTCCCACGATTTCTGTTCTGACAACAATTCGACAACAACGGCCACGAACGCGCTGGAGCACAACGAGACGCAACGGCACAAGTCGGCCCCAAACAGACGCGTCGGAACGCACCGAGACGCAAAGGGCGAGGCTGCAAGACCCCGACCGCGGGTCCGATTCCCGCCGTCGCCTCAGCGGATTCGTGGCGTTTCGCGCGCAACGCGACCTCGCACGACCGGCCTGAGGGCAACGAGCGGTTCTGTCTGGCACGAACATCTGGAACACTGCGCCGCACCCTGACCGCGGCGGCCAGAGCGCGTACGAGCTGTGGCGCCGAGGCGCCAGGTGGGAGCGGCGAGAGGTGGGGCGAGTCGCCAGCTTCGCCGCGCTCGTCGTCCCGGTGATCATCCTTTGATCACCGCGAGCGGCCGGAATCGGGCGACCCGTTTGGCGATGCCGGCGCCCTCGCACACCGCGACGACGTCGGCGACGTCCTTGTAGGCCTCGGATGCCTCCTCGGCGAGCAGGCCGGGCTGCGTCACGCGGATCGTTATGCCCTGCGCGCGCATGCGCTCGGCGATGTCGATCCCGCACAGCTGGCGCTTCGCCGCGCCGCGACTCTCGAGACGACCGGCGCCGTGACACGCGGAGCCGAAGGTCTCGCGCATGCCGCGTTCGGTGCCGACGAGAAGATAGGAGTAGCGTCCCATGTCCCCTGGGATGAGCACGGGCTGGCCGATCGCGCGGTAGCGCACCGGCACGTCGGTGTGCCCCGGCGGGAACGCGCGCGTCGCACCCTTGCGGTGCACCACGAGCCTTCGCGGACGGCCCTCCACCTCGTGCACCTCGGTCTTGGCGATGTTGTGCGCCACGTCGTACACGAGGCGCATGCCGAGTGACTCCGGCGTCCGCTGGAACACGTGCTCGAAGGCGCGCCGGATCGCGTGCGTGATGAATTGCCGGTTCGCCCACGCGAAGTTCGCCGCCGCAGCCATCGCCGCGAGGTAGGCGCGGCCTTCGGGCGACCCGATCGGGGCGCACGCGAGCTGCCGGTCGGCGAGGGCGATGCGATGGGCCTCGGCCGCTCTCGCCATGCCCCGCAGGTGGTCGGTGCACACCTGGTGGCCGAGGCCGCGCGAGCCGCAGTGGAAGAAGACGACGACCTGGTCGATCGCGTCGATGCCCATGACGCGAGCGGCGGCCGCGTCGAGGATCTCGCTGACGGTCTCGACCTCGAGGAAGTGGTTGCCCGAGCCGAGCGATCCGATCTGGGTCCTTCCACGGTCCTTCGCCGGCCGCGACACCGCGGCCGGATCGGCGCCGGGCATCGCGCCCCCCTCTTCGGTGAGCGTGAGGTCCTCGTCCCAGCCGCGGCCGAGCTCCACGGCCCAGCGCGCTCCATCGCGGAGCGCGCGTTCGAGCGCGGCGTCGGTCTCACGCGTTCCGCGGGATCCGAGTCCCGCGGGAACGTCGCCGTAGAGGGCGTCGGCCAGGCGATCGATGACCGGCCGGACGTCCGCCGCGGTGAGGTCGGTGCGGACGATCCGCGTGCCGCAGTTGATGTCGTACCCGACGCCACCCGCCGCCACGACGCCCTCTTCTTCGTCGAACGCCGCGACCCCGCCGATCGGGAAGCCGTAGCCCCAGTGGATGTCGGGCATCGCGAGGGACGCGCGGACGATCCCCGGAAGCGTCGCGACGTTCGCGACTTGCTCGAGCGATCGGTCGTCGACGATGCGTCGCGCCATCGAAGCGTCCGCGTACACGATCCCGGGAACGCGCATCCCCGGACGGAATGTCGCGGGGAGACGCCATCGGAAGTCGTCGATCCGCTCGAGCGGCCCGATGCGATCGCTCATAGGTCGAGGATCACGGTCACGCGCGCCGGCGGACCGGCGTCGACCGCGAGCGCGTGGTACGTGGCGGCCTTGACCGCCGTGCGCGGGTGATGGCGCGCGGGATCGATCCGCTCGCCCCAGGCGCGTGCCTCGAGACGCCGACCGTCGAGCACGTCGATCGCGAAGCGCCGGAAGGCGCACCCGGCGCTGTCGACGAGCGCGATGAGCTCCGAGAGCCAGCGCACGAGCAGCTCGCCAGGGTCGCCGCCGTCGATCGCGATGCGCCACTCCTCGCGGTCCTCCACGGTGGCGGGATCGACCATCAGCGCCGCGAGCGCCATCGCCGACTCCTCGAACGCCGCGCGCAGATCCGGTCCCCACGCCTCGATCCCGACGTCCGCGGTGTGCTCGAGGTAGCGATAGCCGCGCGCTCTCGTGACGGCCCCGGCGTCCACGGCACTACGATGACAGGCCGGGCCGGCCGCTTCGTCCGAGACGTGGCGCCGCTCTCGCGCTGTCGTGCCCTACACGAGCGCGACCAGCGGACGAGAGGCCCTCCGCCGCTCGGCACTTCTCCACCGCCGGAACGCCCGTCAGCGTTCGCATGGGCGGACACGATCATGGAGGGGCTGGACGAGATAGAGCGTGACGGTCGCGGCACCAAGTCGGGCACCCAGCGCCGCGCCGATGACCAGGACCGCGAGCGTCTGCGCGGTGACCGGGACGGGACTGAACGGCAGCGGGATCTCGAGACGCGCGGACAGCGCGAGGAGGGCCGAACCGGCCAGGACGAGGCCGGCACGCGAGAGCACCCCGTCGGGCGCGAGAGCG
>Ga0070741_10001622_pt1 | contig 66522 bp, 58 predicted proteins | sample Coa_R1_4_FD_66440 | JGI IMG/M metagenome (GOLD analysis project Ga0070741, IMG submission 66440) | Surface soil microbial communities from Centralia Pennsylvania, which are recovering from an underground coalmine fire - Coalmine... | ecosystem: Environmental > Terrestrial > Soil > Unclassified ...
GGACTCCCTAGAAAGGAGGTGATCCAGCCGCACGTTCCCGTACGGCTACCTTGTTACGACTTCGTCCCAATCGCTGGCTCCGCCCTCGGCGGCTGCCTCCCTTGCGGGTTGGCCCACCGACTTCAGGCGTTTCCAACTTTCATGACGTGACGGGCGGTGTGTACAAGGCCCGGGAACGTATTCACCGCAGTGTGCTGACCTGCGGTTACTAGCAACTCCGCGTTCATGCAGGCGAGTTGCAGCCTGCAATCCCAACTGAGACCGGCTTTGATGGGATTTGCTCCGGGTCACCCCTTGGCGTCCCGTTGTACCGGCCATTGTAGCGTGTGTGTAGCCCTAGGCGTAAGGGCCGTGCTGACTTGACGTCATCCCCACCTTCCTCCGGTTTGAAACCGGCAGTCCCGTTAGACATGGTAACTAACGGCGAGGGTTGCGCTCGTTGCGGGACTTAACCCAACACCTCACGGCACGAGCTGACGACAGCCATGCAGCACCTGTGATGGTTCTCGACTTTACGAGTGGTTCCCCTTTCGGGGTTCTACTTCCACCATGTCAAGCCTAGGTGAGGTTCTTCGCGTTGCATCGAATTAAACCACACGCTCCGCTGCTTGTGCGGGCCCCCGTCAATTCCTTTGAGTTTTAGCCTTGCGGCCGTACTCCCCAGGCAGGGCACTTAATGCGTTAGCTGCGACACCGGAGGGGTCGATACCCCCGACATCTAGTGCCCACCGTTTACGGCGTGGACTACCCGGGTATCTAATCCGGATCGCTCCCCACGCTTTCGCTCCTCAGTGTCAGAACCGGTCCAGGAAGCCGCCTTCGCCACTGGTGTTCCTCCCGATATCTACGCATTCCACCACTACACCGGGAATTCCGCTTCCCCCTACCGGCCTCGAGCCCGCCAGTATCGAATGACCCCTCCCAGTTGAGCCGGGAGATTTCACATCCGACTTGGCGTGGCCACCTACAAGCCTTTTACGCCCAATAAATCCGGACAACGCTCGCCCCCTACGTATTACCGCGGCTGCTGGCACGTAGTTAGCCGGGGCTTATTCGCACGGTACCGTCATCATCTTCCCGTGCAAAAGGGCTTTACGACCCGAAGGCCTTCGTCACCCACGCGGCGTTGCTGGGTCAGGCTTTCGCCCATTGCCCAAGATTCCTAACTGCTGCCTCCCGTAGGAGTCTGGGCCGTGTCACAGTCCCAGTCTGGCTGATCATCCTCTTAGACCAGCTACCGATCGTCGCCTTGGTGGGCCGTTACCCCACCAACAAGCTAATCGGACGCAGGCCCATCCTCGGGCGCCTCGCGGCTTTCCTCGCACTGCCGAGGCAGCGCGATCGTATGCGGTATTAGCCCTCCTTTCGGAGGGTTATTCCCCACTCGAGGGTAGGTTACCTACGTGTTACTCAGCCGTCCGCCACTCGCCGACAAGTCGGCGCGTACGACTTGCATGTTTTAGGCACGCCGCCAGCGTTTGTCCTGAGCCAGGATCAAACTCTCCATCGAAGTTCCCTGAAGCCCGCTCCGCGGACTCCATGAATCACGAGGGTCTGTTTCTCTCCTCACCACTCTTCGATTGTTAAGGTCCTGCGCGATGCACGCGCATCGAAAGGATACCAAGCACTTGACGCAGTGTCAATCCCGCGCCGCAAGCCAGTCGACGAGCGCTTCCAGCGTTTCCGCCTCCGGGCCACCGCGGGTCCGGTAGCGCTCGGCAAGCCTCGCCAGCGTCGCTTCTGCGCCGTGTGCCATGTTCGCACTCAAGCCCAGCGGCTCGAGCGTGTCGGACAATTCTACCATCTCCTCCGACCGTCGCGCCGCACGCGGCGGCAGGCCCGGCAGCGTGTGCTCGAAGAACCGGTAGATGCCCGGCTGGGACGTTCGATACTTCTCGAGCAGCGGCTCCCGGAGCCCCAGCTTCGCGGCTCCAGAGAGCAGCTCTATGCCGATGGCGCTCAGCCCCTTGGTGAGGCCCGCGTAGAGCACCTTGAACGCCGACGCCTGACCGACCTCGTCCCCAAGAACGGCCGTCTCCAACGCCGGCTCCAGGATCTCCGCCACGTCGGCCGCGTGTTCCCCGGACAGGTACACCGTGGCCCGCTCGCGCAGCTCGCTCGCGGCCCCAATGATTGACCCGTCCACGAAGATCCCGCCCGCCGTCTCGATGGCAGCACCAATGGCCCGAGCCGTGTGGGGGCCGATCGAGTTCGCGTCGAGGTACATCGGGCGCGAGCCGCTCCGCGCAATGCTTTCGCCCGCGCGCCTGGCGAGGGGGAGGGCCGACAGCGATGGAACGATGGCCACGATCAGCTCCGCCTCGCGCGCGATGTCGTCCAGGGACGCTCGCACCTCGAACCCGGCCGCCTCGCATCGCCGCCGCGTGACGTCGCTCCGGCCCTCGAGCGAGGTCACCACGCGGTGCCCGCCCGCTTGCAGTGCACGACCAAAAGCTGTCCCCATCTCGCCCGGGCTCAGGATTGCGACGGTCCTCCCGGTCGCCATTCCACGTCTCCTTTACTCAAGACCTTGTCGGCTCAGCTCGTGGGCACGTCCACCGTGGCCCGATCTTCGATCTCCCATGCATGGTCCAACACGTGCCATGCGATGCGGCGCGCGGCGTACCGGAGCGGCCACGGCGTTTCCGCCGTGTTCCCTCCAGACCCGGCGCGGATGGCACGCAGGATCGCCGCGCGGAGCTCGCCCGCTGGATTCGTGGCCAGAGTGTCCCCGCGCGGGATGCGCAGGGCGATCTTCCGCGCGTAGTCCACCTCAGCCTGTCTCACGTGCGCAACAATGGCGTCGCGGTCTCGCCCCCCGCCGCGTGGACCTTTGCGCAAGACCGGAGGCGCCGAGCCGGCCACGCGGTCGAACACGCGCCACGACGCGTCGAGCAACGCGGCGAGTCGCGCGCCGTCCGCAGCGGACACCTCTGCGCCATCCGCCGCCGCCAAAGCGCTGGGGACCCCAAAGTCCGTTCCGGCCGAGCCCGGTAGCCGCTCGATAATCTCGAACGCCACGATTGAGGCGAGATCGAACGGCACGTCGGCCATGGCGGCGACCGGTTCGTATCGCGGAGCGACGGCCGCGAGGGCTTCTACCGCCGCCGCCTCGCCTCGGCCGGATCGACACCACCCGGGCCACTCCAGCGCCCACGCGAACGTGCGGCGCGATCCGACCTCGAGACATACCTGTGTCGGCGCGGACCTCATCCCCGCCCAGCTCGGTGGCTCAGCTCGGCATTCTGTGAGTAGGTGAGGTCGAACCGCACATCGAGGATGCGCATCGCGTATCCCTCGCGCCTCAGCTCGATCATCGGCTCGTTGCGGGCCGGATCGCGCACGATGCCAAGCGGATCCTCGCCGCGTTCTACGCGCTCGATCTGCTCCAGCAGCATCTTGCGGTACAGCGCGATGCCCTTGTCCGACGTGACCAGATGCTCCGCGGTCCGATCCGCGATCTCACCCTGAGCGATCCAGGCCAGCATGTCCTGGGAGTTGGTCGTATCGCACTTCAGCGTGCCATCGGGATTTCTGAACGGGTTCTCCCAGACCGGGACACGCGCCTGGGGCTCGCTACCGGCCTGCCGCGGTCTCGTGAAGTACCAGTAGGCGAGTGTCGTGACGTCATCGACCGGCACGCGGATCTGGAACATGGGGTCCGCGCCGGTGTTTACCGTGAGGATCGTCGGGAAAAGCACCGGATGCCCGTGCGTCCAGTCGTCGTCCTCCTCCGATTCCCCCTCCAGCAGTCGACGCTTGTAGATGCCAAACTCGAATGGGTCGAACTCGATCTTGAGATGCCGGCGCGGGCTCATGGCCGGCGGCTTCCCCTGCTTCTTCATAATGTAGTTGCCGAACACGCCGTGCAGGTGCTCGAAGTGGACCGGGTCGAAGCTGTTCTCCATGGCCTGGAGGAAGTTCATGGGTAGTCGGGCAACACCGACCTGCCGCTCCAGGTCTTCCCGCACCAGAAGGTCCCACCGAGGGAGCAACGGGACCGGCGCCGGTCCGAGATACCCCCAGGCGAGTCCACCCAGCTCCTGAACGGGGTATGCAGGCACCGTGAGCGGCAGGCACACGGGCTCGAAGGGCATGTCCACCACCTGCCCTCGATCGTCGTACGTCCAGCCGTGGTACGCGCAGCGCAGGCCATTCTCCTCCGGAATCCCGTACGCCAGGGAGATCCCACGGTGCGCGCAGCGCTGCCCGATGAGCCCCATCCGCCCAGAGGCGTCGCGGTAAAGAACGAGGTCTTCCCCGAGGATGCGCACGGGCCGGACCGGGTCGCGCGCCAGCTCGTCGACGGTCCCGACGACGTGCCAGTACCGACGCAGGAGGCTGCCCATCGGCGTCCCCGGGCCGACCCGTGTCAGTCGTTCGTTCTGCTCAGCCGTCAGCGCCATCGCTTCCTACCTCCCGCTCTCGAGTGGCCTGCGTCGCAGGATCCGTTCGGCGCCAGCCCGACCACAGGCACGGTCGGTGAGGTTCGCCAGTACCGCGTGTTGTCAGTATACGGACCCCGCACCACGCTTCAGGCTGCGCGACTGGCACGCCGTGGATGGGCGCCTCGACGTCGTTCTCATGACGCTCCGGCTCATCAATGAGTTGCGCCGCCCCAGGGCACGAATACTGGCGCGACACGGCGGATACCACGCATCTCCAATGATGGACCGCCCGCGGCAGTCGGCGTGCCAAGCATATCCCTCCGTCACCGCGGACGATCGCAGCGGGCGAGATGTACCGGGTGCCGCGCCTGGCAATCGAACGCGGACGCCCACGTGGTGGGCCGGTGAGGGTACCATTGCAGCCGCCACATCGTGGATGAATCCATGGAGGCCACATGTATCGATTCGTTCGCGCAATCGTTTCGATCCTCGCGAGTCTGGTTGCCGTGGTGACACCCATCTCGGGCCCGACGCCCGCCCGCGCCCAGGTTCCGATCTGCCTCCTGGGGAATTGGCAGGCCAGCGACATCGAGGGGACCTACCGCGCGCTGTTCTCCACGATCCCCAACTATCAGATCGACAGTGTGACCGGGGGAGTCAGCCTCGCTATCCAGGGCGACGGCTCGTACACCCTGAGGTACGACGGCTTCACCGTCTCGGGCACGTCCGAGCGTGAGACGTTCACGACGTCGATGGACGGGCCCGTCCACGGCCAGCTCAGCGAGTCTCAGCCGGGATCCATCGTCGGGAGTGTTCTCGACTCCACCGTAACGTTGACCACGACATTCCGCGGGAACACGACCACGGCGACGATGCCGTTCGCAACGCAGCAACAGGGGGGCTCGCCGGTCGACTACGACTGTGACCTCGGGAGCGTGACGTTTCGGTTGTCTCAACAGTCGACGGGGCAGACCTTCTCCATCACCTTCACCCGCTGACGTTGCCGACGAGCGCTCACGGCCCGCGTCGCGGAGGCACCGCGGGCCGACCGAGGGCGATCAAGAACATGACGCTCTTCCCCTCGGCATGGGGCCCGAAGAATTCGACCACCGCGTCGTCGAAAAAGGTGAGCCCTGTGGCGCCAAGACCGAGTCCGTAGGCGGCCAGATAGAGGCGTCCCGCGATGATGGCGGCTTCGAGCTGCGCGGCTCGATACCCGCGATTCCCCATGCAGTCGAGCGCGCGATGGAGGTCGGCCAGAAAGTAGACGTCGACGGCTGCATCGGCCCCGAGCCGCTGCCAGAGGGCGAGCCTCCCAGCGTGGTCCCGGAAATCGCCGGCCTCTAAGAGCGCCAAGGCCCTCGCCGATGATTCCAGCGCGTACTTGCCGCTTTGGAGCCCATCCACCGCGTTCGCGATGACGTACCCGGTGTTCCACCCGTGGGAAAGCCCGAACGGGACGTCGGCTGGGATCTCCCCCGCGGCGCATCGCAGCAACGTGCCCAGCTGGTCGCCGCGGATCGGTTCCTCCCGAAAACTGCGTGCAGAGCCACGACGCAGGATGACCTCTTCAACGGAATGGCCAGGAAGCTCGGCCTGACCGAGGGTGGGGAGCTGGGCAGCGGTCCCGGGCGCCTCGGCCGGCGTCGGCGGCCAGAAGCAGCGTTCGGCCGCGACGCGCCACGCGGCCACTTCGGCTTGCGAGTGCAGTGACGCAGCAGCGTGCATCGCCCGAATTGCTGGAAAGTCGATCTCTCGCGGCGAAAGAGGCACCGTGTCCAAATGGAGAGACGGAACGGCCGGCGTCGGCGGCGTCGAGGCTCCTCGCGCTCCCAGCGCCACGATGGCCAGCGCGGCCTCACCCTCGCCGTCGACGTCGATCAGACGGTTGACCTCCGCGTCAACGAATCCGAGATGGACCGACGCGGGTACGCCATGGGCGGCCGCCATCGTGAACAGGTTGGCGAGGATCGTTCCCAGATCCCAGAAGCAGTGGCGATACGTCCGGTCCTGGTATTTCCACGCGTTGCGCCAATAGGTACTGGTGAAGACCAGCACGACGGGCGCACCGGCGACTTCACGGCTCGATGCAGTGGCATCCACGACCGCGCCGCGCAGGTCGCCCCGCCTCAGCCGACGCAGCGCCGCGTCGTGGACCCCAAACTGATAGACGCCGGCCTCCAGGCCCGGCAGGTCACGACAGACCAGGTACACCTCGATGTGGTACAGGGCGCCGGTACAAGACGCGGCGCGGAAGTCCATCACGCCGCCCGGGTACCGCAGCCGCTTCGTGATGCCCGTCGAGTAGTGCAACAGCGTCGCGAGCGTTGGGAAATCGATCTGATCAGCGCGCCCGCCAGCCGTATGGCCCCCCAGGAGCACGTCGAACGCCGACACTGGCGCCACGGGCCGTTCGCCAGGCAATGAAATGGCGGACACGTCGCGATACAGCTTGTACGGACGCGGCTGGTTATCCCAATCGAGCCGGTGTCCGCTTGCGCGCACGCTGGCGGGCGAGTGCTTCGTGCGCTCGTGGTAGGTCCACGCGGCTTGAACGTCATCGTTGGCCAACTGGTCCTCGCTGCTGCGCATTCGGCTCTCACTCGATGATACGGGTCGGAGCGCGGGGCGATCCTTCTCCAGGCCCGATCACCGCCTCCGACGCCCTTCGGTCCATATAATCGAGCCAACTTCCATCCCGGTCGCGCCCCACTTCGCTTCAGGAGGCTCTCCGTTGTCAGAGCTGCTCAACACGCCGATCAGCGTGACCTGTCCCCGATGCGGCGAAAAGGTCGAGGCCACGCTGGGCGACGTGCAGGGCGAGCACCGCGTCACATGCCCCAACGGCCACGCCATCAAGCTCAAGCCCAAGAACGATTCGCTGAAGAAGGTCGAGAAGGCCCTGGAGGGGCTCGAGCGCGCAGTTGGTGAAGGGCACGTCCACTTCAAAGTCAATGTGACGCAGCGCGAGCGGGAATAGCCGCCCAACCATCTGGCACTCGGCCCCGTGACCAGCGCAACATCCGGATCGGAGCGGTCGTTGAAACAGTCCGCCACGGAAGAGTCCGTCCGAAACGGCAACCCGCCGGCCCGCGACGGCTTGGCCGCCGAGGATCCTGGCGGCGTCCTTCGTCTTCTCGTGCGCCTGCCCACGTTTCAAGCGTTTCGCTATCGGCAGTACCGCTTGCTCTGGTACGGCCAGGTCGGCAATGGTCTCGCCCAATGGATGGACCAGGTGACGCGGGGCTGGTTGATGTACGAGCTGACGGACTCCGCCCTGCAGCTCGGGTCCGTGACCGCAATTCGCGTCGTTCCCCTCCTCATCTTCTCGCCGATCGCGGGCACCGTTGCCGATCGATACGGCCGCAAGACGCAGCTCATCGCGGCGCAAAGCACGAACGCCGCGCTCTTCGCCATCATGGCGGCGCTCATCCTCACGCGCACGGTGCATCCGTGGCACGTCTACGCCGTCGCCCTAGCCGGCGCGGTCGTTCAGGTCTTTCAGCTTCCCGCCCGCCAGGTCATGACGACGGAGTCGGTGCCGCCGCGCGACCTGACGAACGCCATCGGACTCGGATCGGTGGCGTTCAACGGCAGCCGAAGTGTCGGACCGGCGGTCGCGGGGATCTTGATCGCGGTCGCGGGCACGGGCGGCTCGTATGCGGCCCAGGCGATGCTCATGGCAGCGTCGACGTTCTGGACGATGCAGCTTCGGCCCGAGCTGGGCTCCTCGCGCCGACTGAACTCCGGGGGAGCAGGTCGACTCGGGTTCTTCTCCAGTACGGTGGAGGGATGGCAGTTCGTCTTGCGGAACGAAACGGTGCGTACAGCGATGATGGTCATGATGATGGTGGCCCTCCTCACATGGCCATTCACCACGCTGCTCCCGATCTTTGCCCGGGATATCCTGCACGCGGGCTCCAGCGGGCAGGGCTTCCTGCTGGGCAGCATGGGGATCGGGGCGCTGCTCAGCGCGGTGCTGATCGCGTCCCTCGGCGATCGCCTGCCCAAGGGAATCCTCATGGTCTCCGGCGCCTTCGGGTACGGGGCCCTTCTGGTGGCCTTCGCCGTGTCCCAATGGTTCTCCGTGTCGCTGGCGCTCATGGTCGCCATCGGCGTCACGAACGTCTTCTGTAGCGCCCTGGTCCAGACGGTCGTTCAGGCCCACTCGCCGCCGGAGATTCGCGGCCGCGTCATGAGCGTCTATCAACAGCGGGACGTCTTCAACACCGCCGGCTCCATGATGATCGGGGCGCTCGCGGCAGCCTGGGGCGCGCCATGGGCGATGGCGCTGATGTCGGGCGCTTGCGCCGCGGGCGCGGTCGCCATCTTCGTGGCGGTCCCGCACGCGCGCACCATTCGATGATGCGCATCCCGGTCCGCCGCGGGGCCACTCGGGCGCGCGATCACTCTCGGGGGAGCTGAGGTGAAGCTAACGGTCTCGGACTCCGTATCCCCGTCCTATTTCGTCGCCATCGCCGCGGTGGAGCTGGGCCATTTCCGCGCCCAGGGGCTGGACGTCGAATTCGTCCCAACCCCGACGGATTCGGCGACGGCGTTTCACGACGGAGAGGTCGAATTTCTCGGCGCCTCGCCCTATACGGGCCTCAGCGCGTTTCCCGAGTGGCGCGGCGCCAAGGCCCTTTGCGCCCTCTCCCAGCACACCTACTGGTTCCTCGCCATGCGCGCGGACCTCGCGCCCAAGCGAGGCGACCTCAGCATCGTGAAAGGCCGCCGCATCAGCGCCTCGGGTCGCCCCGGGCTCCTTCTGAAGCGCGTGCTAGAGGACGCAGGCCTCGACCTCGAACGCGACGGCATTCAGCTCGTGCGCGCGCCAAATCCACCAGGAACCTGGGCGCGCCTCGGCGCGGACGCCATCGAGCAGGGGCTGGCCGATGGATTCTGGGGCAACGGGATGCGGGCCGAATACGCGGTTCGGCGCGGGCTCGCCACGGTCGTGCTGGATATTCGCCGCGGTGACGGGCCGCCGGCCGCCCGCGACTACACGTTTCCCGCCCTTCTTGCCACCGATCGTTTCGTCGAGCACCACCCCGAGGCGGCGGCAGCAGCGGTTCGCGCGATCGTCGCGACGCAGCGCCAGCTTCGTGCGGAACCCGCCCAGGCGACAAAGGTTGGACGGGTTTGGTTTCCGCCCGAGGAAGCCGAGATCATCGCCGACCTCATCGCCCGCGACGCCGAGTTCTACGATCCGGCGATCTCCCGCGCGGCCGTGGACGCGGCGAGCCGGTTTGCCCTCGAGGCCGGTCTGCTCTCGCAGCCTGTGGAATACGAGACGCTCGTCGCGACGCAGCTCGCACCACTCTGGCAGATTTGAGGGCGGGGCGACCATTCGTCCTGAGCTCGCCGAAGGACCGTTCGGCGCCGCTACGCACCGGGCCCGCGCGATGCCGCCTCGTCCACGTAGTAGCCGGGCCCGCCGAGATTCTCCGTCACGCCGACTTTGAATGCCGCGAGCGTGCTCTTGCGGTCAATAGTGATCATGGGGAAATTCTCCGCCGGATCGCGAATGACGCCCATCGGGTCCTCCCCGCGCGCGACCCGCTCGATGTTCTCGTGGATGACCTTGCGGTACAAAAGGATGCCCTTGTCCGAGGTGGCGAGGTGCTCGGTCGTGCGGTCCGAGATTGGGCCTTGGGCCACCCAGGCCATCTCATCCTGTCGCGTGATGTACGTAGCAACGATTCGCCCCGCGTCGTCGTACTGCAGGGGCTCGTGCTTCACGGTGAGCAGCCCTCCCCGCTCTCCGACCGGCAGGGCCGCCCCGTTGTAGTTGATGTTGAGGGCGTGCGAGTCGTCGACCGGCACCCGGAACTGATATCCGGCGCTCCCATCGACGGCAACGCCGGCCAGAATGTTGGGAAACAGGATCGGCGTCCCCATCGTCCAGTCGGTCACGTCTTCGCTCTGGCCCTCCACAAGCCGACGCTTGTAGATGCCGTACTTGAAGACGTCGAAGTCGATCCTGACGTGGCGGGCCGGGTTCACCATCGGAGGCTTGCCGGCGCGCTTCATCACGTAGTTGCCGTAAATGCCGTGCAGGTACTCGAAATGGATGGGATCGAGCGAATTGTCCATGCACTGCAGCCAATTGCAGGGGAGCGCAGTAAACCGAGCCGTCTTCTTCAGGTCATCGCGGACGAGCACGTCCCACCGTGGCAGGAGTGGAGCCGGCTCCGGGCCCATGTAGGCGAAGATGAGGCCGCCCAGCTCCTGCGCGCGGTATGCGCGGATTCGGAGCGGCAGGCACGCGGGCTCAAAGGGCATCTCCACGACTCGGCCTTCCGTGTCATACGTCCACCCGTGATACGCGCATCGCAGGCCATTCGCCTGCGGAATCCCATAGGCCAGCGAGATGCCTCGATGAGCGCACCGGTCGGTGACGAGGCCGAGATCTCCCGCCTCGGTCCGAAAGAGGGTCAGGTCCTCCCCCATGAGGCGCACCGGCCGGACCGAATCCCGCGCCAGGTCATCGGCTGACGCGATCGGGTGCCAGTATCGGCGCAGAAGCTCGCCCATGGGCGTGCCCGGGCCGACCTGGGTCAGGATGCGGTTCTCTTCCTCGGTGAGCATCTCGGTTCTCCTGCTGTCACTGGACACCGGGATGATTGCTCATAACTCGAAGGTGGCGCAACCTCGTCCGGCGGTGTCGCGGCGTTGATCCATCGCGGCCCGTGGATCGCCCGCGGGCGGGTTGGTGGCGAACCTAAGCGTCGCGGGCGAGGCGCAGCCCCATGAACTGCCAGCGATCTCCAGCGTGGAAAAAGTTGCGATAGGTGGGCCGAATGTGGCTTCGCGGCGTGGCGCACGAACCGCCGCGCAGCACCATCTGATTGATCATGAACTTGCCGTTGTATTCACCCAGGGCGCCCGTTGGCGCACGATAGCCCGGATATGGGAGATACGCGCTCTGCGTCCACTCCCAAACGTCGCCGTACATCTGATCGAACCGCGCCACTCCAGACCCGAGGGAGTCGCCGATGGCTCGGCGGACCGCGTCCGCGGAGGCCGGATGATACAGGCCAGACTCCAGCAGATTGCCGTCGACGTCGACTCCGGCGGCCGCGTGTTCCCACTCCGCTTCGCTGGGGAGTCTGCAGCCGACCCACCGCGCATAGGCGTCCGCCTCAAAGTAGCTCACGTGGCATACGGGCGCGAGACGGTCGATTGGCCGCATGCCAGATAACGTGAATTCGAACCACTCGCCGTCAACGTTCTCCCAGTAGAGCGGCGCCTGCCATGCGCCATCTCGTACCGCTTGCCATCCATCGGAAAGCCAGAGATCGTGGCGGTGGTAGCCGCCGCCTTCGATGAACTCCAGGAACTCGCCGCACAGGACGGGTCGGGAGGCGAGCAGGAAGGGCTCCAGGTGGACGGCGTGTCTCGGGAACTCATTGTCGAATGCGAATTCGTTGCCCGAGTACCCGATCTCAACGACGCCCCCATCGAATCCTCGCCACTGGAGCGAAACCCCCTCGGCACTGATCGGCGCCGAAGTCTGGACATACGACGGACGCAGGGGATTAATCGAAAGGTTGTACTTGATGTCCGTGAGCATCAGCTCCTGGTGCTGTTGCTCGTGGTTCGCGCCCAACACGAGGATCTCCGCCCACCGGGGTGGGACCTCTCGCTGCACAGAGTTCAGAAGCGTGAGCACCGCGTCGTCGACGTGCTCCCGATAGCGACGAATCTCGGCAACGGTCGGGCGCGAGAGTTGTCCCCGACGTGGGCGGGAGAACTGTTCGCCAACAGCGTTGTAGTAGGAATTGAAGAGATACGTGTACCGGTCGTCGAGGGGCTCATAGGTCTTCAGAAACGGCCGGATGAGAAACGTTTCAAAGAACCACGTGACGTGGGCGAGGTGCCAGCGCGTGGGGCTCACGTCAGGCATGGCCTGCAACACGTAGTCCTCAATGGCCAGCGGCGCGCACAGGCGCTCCGACGTGCGACGGACGTCCAGGTAGAACCGCGCCAGCTCGTCAGCGGACGCCTCGGTCTCGGGGATGGCGATCGGGGCTCGGCTCATGTCCACCTCCGCGTCTCCGGCAATCGCCGCGTACAAACGATTATAGGAACCGACAGTCCTATGCGGATATGGCATGCCTTGGAGAAAGAGCCCCGCGTCGGTGCGTCGCGAGGCGTGGCTGCAGTGGGGGAGACGAAGCCGATGCGGGTTAGGCGCGAGGGGAACGAGTTAGAGGAGGATCTGGTATATCCAGGACGCTAGCGCATAGGCGTCCGCGTCGCGCTGCTCGAACCCCATCACCTGGAGCCCGAGTGGCAGCTCCGCTACGCGGAACACCGGCAGCGAGAGGGATGGGATTCCGAGATACGACCCGCCAACCACGAAGACCGGGTCGCCGGTCGAGTCAAGACCCATCGGGGCGGGGCCGGTCGCCGAGAGGGTGATGCAGCCATCGATGCGACCCGCGAGGCTCTCGTACGTCTCCCGCGCGCGAGCGCGGGCGCGAATCAGGCCGTGATACTCATCGAGCGTCATCGCTTCCGCGGCCTCCAAACGCTGGAGCGCCGCTGCGCTGAGCCCTGACGCGTCGCGCTCGCGATAGACGTTGAGGGGCCAACGGCCTTCCCAGTTGTTGATGCGCCGCGACCTCGGTCCTGCCTCCGCCAGCTCCGTTTCGACCTTCTCGACCGCCGCATCGCCTTTGCGCGTGACCACCTCGACTCCCGCGGACCGGATGCGCGCCACCGCGTCCAGCAGCCGATCTCGCGCATCACCGGACGCGGACTCCCATCCCGCCGTCTCCAGAAGAGCGAGGCGCGCGGGTTTTTGGGGGGCCGGCGGCTCCATCGGACCGGCGAGACCCGGATAGCCAGGGTCGCCACCGGCCCTCGCGGAGATCTCCCGAGCGGCGGTCCAGGCGTCCTCGAGCGACGCGGCCAGCAGGCCGTCACAGCTCTGGCTCAGACCATCGAAGCTGCCCCCACGGTTCAGGCCGCCCACGCTCGGCTTGAACCCGAACGTCCCGCAGAAGCTCGCGGGACGGAGGATCGAGCCGAGCACCTGCGTGCCGAGGGCAGCCGGCACCATTCCGACGGCCACGGACGCTGCGGACCCGCTGCTTGATCCGCCAGGGGTCCGGTCCAGATCCCAGGGGTTGCGGGTCCCGCGCGGCTCGGTTGACGCGAACTCGGTCGTAACCGTTTTGCCGACGATGACCGCGCCGGCCTCCCGAGCCGCTGCCACGGTCGCCGCGTCGCGCCCGCCCCTCCAGCCGACAAACAGCGGCGAGCCCTGCTCGGTGGGCATGTCCGCGGTCTCGATAATGTCCTTGATGCCCAGCGGCATGCCGTCGATGCGCGAGCGCTGCTTACCTGCTCGCCAGCGCTCCGTCGACCGATCGGCCGCCGCTCGCGCACCCTCGATGTTCAAGGTGACGAAGGCGCCGATGGACGGCTCCAGCTCCGCGATCCGTTCGAGACAGCGCTCGAGGAAGGCCCGGGGCGTGTCGCGACCGGCCGCGAACTCGCTCAGGCTGACAACGAAAGACCGCATTGTCGGGACCATAGCTGCACGCTTCCTCGCAAACTGGGGATGGGCGAACAGCACGAGTATAAGTCCGGGGTACGCCGACGGATCCGTGGCCGCGGAATCGTGGTGTCGGGCTAGCGTCGCGGGCTCGGCCACAGCCCGGGACGCCGCCGATGGACTGACAGATACGCGAAACGGGGCGAGCGACTCAGAATCGTGCGCGAGGCCCCCTTGGGAATGAGCACGACGCTCGCGGGCCTGATGGCATGCTCCTGCCCGTCAACGGCCACAATCCCGTCGCCCTGCACGCCGATGATGAGCACCTCGACCTCCCGGTTCACGTGCTCAGCCACGCCGCTTCCCTGGGACCAGGCCACGAGATTGACATTCAACTCGTCGCCCACGTGGCTCCAGACCGCGCCCTGGCCATCGGTTCCACCGAGGAGGGCGAAGAGGTCCATCGCGAGAGATCCGCCGTTCCGATGCGGCTCGTTCACCGCGAGACCCCCAACGTCCGAGGATCCATCAAGAAGACGAGCATGGACAACAGTATCCCCATTTTCGCCGACGCGAGCAGGCCCGCCGGACGACGAGACGGTCCCCGACGACCAGGAGCGGTGGTATGTTGATCTCAGGAGCGCGCCGTCCACGGGCCCGGCAACGGCCACGCGGCGCCTGAGGGGAAGGATGGGCGTGTGGTGGCAGGACCTGCTGTGGGGCGTCTGGAACGGGCTTACCGCCTGGGTCATCCTCATCGCGCACGCGATCGGGGCCTGGGCGGACTATCCTTTCTACGACCTGTCACGCGCGGGGAATTGGTATGACTTCGGCTTCCTCCTCGGCGCCGGCTCTCCGCTTCTCGGCGCTCTCGGAAGCAGGAATCGCCGGACGAGCTGACCACCGCCCATAATAGGCGGGCGCTCCTCGGAAAGGTGCCGGGAGGTTCGGTGGTGCGACGGCTCGGGCGGGGTGTGATCATCATCCTCATCGTCGTCCTCGCCGGAATTCAGCTCCTGCCCTACGGTCGGGATCACGCAAACCCGCCGGTACGCGGCGAGCCCAGATGGGATTCGCCGCGCACGCGCGAGCTGGCGGTCCGCGCGTGCTTCGACTGTCACAGCAACGAGACCCGCTGGCCGTGGTACAGCAACGTCGCGCCGCTCTCGTGGCTCATCCAGCGGGACGTGCGCGATGGGCGACGCCACCTGAACTTCTCCGAGTGGGATCGGCCCCAGTCGGAGGCGCGGGAGGCGGCCCGAGCGATGCAGCACGGGGCGATGCCGCCGTCGTACTACACCGCCCTCAATCGCTCGGCCGAGCTTTCGGAGTCCGATTGGGAGGCCCTCGTCGCGGGCCTGACCGCCACGCTCGGCACTTCTCAGGAGCGCTCGGGCGAGCACGAGAGCAAAGCCGGTAGAATGAACACGACCTTCCAAAGGAGCTGATGCCAATGGCGGAGCTGAAAATTGGCGACCCGGCCCCGGACTTCGAGGCCCGCACCGACGACGAGCGGACGATCCGCCTCTCGGACCTGCGCGGCAAGCGCGTCATCCTCTACTTCTACCCCAAGGACGACACCCCTGGCTGAACGACCCAGGCGTGCGGGTTCCGCGACGCGAAGGCGACCATTGACGCGAAGAACGCCGTCGTACTGGGCGTGAGCCCCGACGACGTGCCATCGCATCAGGCGTTCAAATCAAAATTCAACCTGAACTTCCCGCTCCTCGTGGATTCGGATCATGCGATCTCAGAGGCGTACGGCACCTGGCGCGAGCGCGAGCGCGACGGGCGCAAGTTCATGGGGATGCTGAGGAGCCACTTCATCATCGACGAGCAGGGGCGAATCGCCGACGTCCGTTACGACGTGAACGCCGCCGAAAGCCCGAACCTGGCAATTGGAGGACTGGGGTAACCTTGCCACGATTTGTCGTGCGCCACCATCACGATGCCGATCGCTGTCCGGCTCGCGACCCGGCGATGGGGGCGATGCTGCTCGCTCACATCAGCGAGCAAAACGCGCGCCAGCACGGCGTGTCCGTCCAGGGCGAGGCCGTCATAGACGGCGCCCATACCTTGTACGTGATCTGCGAGGCTGCCGATCGCGGCACCGTCGATGCGTTCATGCAGCCTTTTGCCGCCGCGGGCGAGGTCGAGATCATGCAGGGGTCGCCGTGTGAGGTGGTCGTCGCACGGCAGGGATGTGAAGCGGTTGATCCCCGCCCCTGATTGACCCCCTCAACCCTCGGGGCTACACTCCAGGGAATCCCGTCGTACGAAAGTCCGATTCGAGGGGGGGAATCGCGCGTGGCTCAGGCGCAGATTCGCAAAGTCGATCCCTACTATGACTGGCAGGAGCGCGAGGGGATCCGCGCGGTCACCGGACTCCACATTCCGGACCTCAACGAGGTGCCCCTGGACCCCTGGCAGCGCACGGGCGGGCACGGCGCCTTCATCAACCTCGGCACCAAGCGCGGCTACAAGCGCGCGGCGTACCTCTCCGAGATCCCACCCGGAGGCGCGCTCCATCCCCAGCGCCACTGCTTCGAGGAGGTCGTCTACGTCGTCAGCGGACGCGGAGCCACGACTGTGTGGCAGGAGGGCAAGTCCAAACAGCTTATTGAGTGGGGTGCGGGAAGCCTGCTCGCTATCCCCATCAATGCCTGGTTCCAGCACTTCAACGCGTCGAACGAGCCCACCCGGCTGCTCGCCTACAACAACGCGCCTGAGGTGATGAGCCTCTTTCACAACGAGCGGTTTCTCTTCGACAACGACTTCGTGTTCGAGGATCGCTATGCCGGCGACGACGACTACTTCAGCGACGAGGGGACGCTGTACTCGGTGAAAGGCCGATCCTACCACGTCCTCGAGACCAACTTCGTGCCCGATGCCGCTAGCATCCAGCTCTACGAGTGGGCGGAGCGGGGCGCCGGCGGCCTCAACGTCATGTTCGAGATGGCCGATGGCGTCGTCCCGACCCACATCTCCCAGTTCCCCGTCGGCACCTACAAGAAAGCCCATCGCCACGGCGAGGACGTCGGGGGCGGGGCGCTCCTGCTGATCCTCCAGGGCACCGGCTTCTCCATCGTGTGGCCGCCGGGCGAGAGCGAGTTCCGAAAATTGGACTGGAAGAAGAACAGCCTGTTCGTGGCCCCCAGCTCCTGGTTCCACCAGCACTTCAACACCGGCGCAACACCCGCGCGCTACCTGGCCCTCCGTGGCGGGGGCAGCCAGAAGTACGAGACGGGTGGTGGCCAGTGGGTCGTGGACCGAAGCGTGAAGGAGGGCGGGAGCCAGATCGAATACCCCGACGAGGACCCGCGGATCCATCGGATGTTCGAGAGCGAGCTGGCGGAGCACGGGGCGGCGTGCCGAATGGGCGCGCTCTCGCCGTTCTGCACGGCAGGATAGGCGAACGCCGGCCCGACGCCCCGTCGAGCCGAGCCCTCACCGATACAGAGGAGAAACCGCATGGCGGACCTGGACGCCGCGCGAACCGTCGTCGCGCAATCCTGCCGAATCATCGGCAAAATGCAGATGACCCGCGAGCCGGCCGGCCACGTGAGCTGTCGCATTCCCGGCACCGATCGCATCCTGATCAAGGCTCGGGGCGTTGGCGAGGCGGCGCTAACGTACGTCACGCCGGACGACCTGATCATCTGCGATATGGACGGCAAGAAGGTCGAGGGGCCCGACGATCTGGCGGCCCCCAATGAGGTCTTCATTCACACGTGGATGTACCGGACGCGACCGGACGTGAACGCCGTGATCCACGTCCACCCGCCGACGGTCGTGCTCTTCACGATCTGCAACACCGAGCTGCTGCCCCTCATCGGCGCGTACGACCCCTTCGCCCTCCAGCTCGTGCTCGACGGCATCCCGCGCTACCCGCGAAGCGTCCTGATCTCCAACGATGCGCTCGGCCAGGACCTCGCCAAGGCAGTCGGCGAGAAGAACGTGTGTCTCATGCGCGGGCACGGCATTACCGCCGTCGGCGCCAGCGTCGAGGAGGCGACGATCACCGCCTGGCGGCTCAACGATCTGGCCGAGATCAATTACCGCGCTCGGCTTCTTGGCACCCCCGAGCCGATCTCGGACGAGGACATCGCGGCCTTCCGCGCCGTCGGCGCGGGCCGGGCGCGTCGCGAGCGGCCATCGGGAGCTACCCCCTATCAGAACTCGACGTGGCGCTATCTCACGCGCTGGATCGAGGAATAGCGCACCCCATGACACAGCGACCGGAGTAGCTCGTGGGCACATTTCGCATGTACACGGACTCGGTGGGCCGCGCGCGGTGGGAGCCCATCGACCTGCACGAACACCGCGCCTGGCTCGATGGGCTCGACGCCACGAGCATCCGATTCGGGATTCGGCCGCCCGGCGTGCTCCAGGATTGGCACCCGGCGCCGCAGCGCCAATTCGTCATCATCCTGTCCGGTCGCCTGGAGATCGGGTTCGAGGACGGATCGACGAAGGTGTTCGGTCCGGGCGACGCGCGCCTCGTCGAGGACGTCACTGGCCGCGGCCATACCACCATCGCGCTGGGCGACGAGCCCTGCATCACGGCCACCATCTCCCTAAAGGATCAGGGGTAGTCCTCGCGCGGATCGTCCGCGAGTCCCATCGAATTGCGGTGAAATGCCTGAATGAGCGGCGCTTTGCCCCTCGCGCCGCGCGTATCCCAATACGGGCTCCACGACGAGGACCGGCGCCACCACGCCGACGTTCACCATTGCCGCTTCCATTGCACTGGACTGCCGGGGACGCGCGTGATATATGTGGCCAATCGTCGCAAACGCACCCGGGTCGAGGAGCCGCGCGCCCGCCTTGCCACGGTGGGCCAACGGAAAGCGGCGTCGGGAAGGGCGCCATGAGTCATCGACTGTTCTTCTGCCTCGCCTGCTGTGTCATCGTCGGCTGCACATCGGCGGTGACCACGGCGCGGGACGAATCGCCGGCCGGTTCGAGACAACCACCGGAAGCGCAAAAGTCCCTCACCGTTGGCATCCTCGTGTCCGTCAAGAGCTACGGCCCGTGGGACGGGACGACCGGCGGCGGCGCGGTCGGAGTCTCCGAAATTCACACCATGGGGCTCGTATCCGAGGACCTCAACGGTCATCTGGAGCCCAGACTCGCCGCGATGCTGCCGTCGGTGGATGATGGCACCATCGTCGTCCTCCCAGACGGTCGGATGCAAACGACCTGGCGTCTTCGCCCCGGTGTCACATGGCACGATGGCGTGCCCTTCACGGCCAGCGATCTCGTCTTCAGCGGGGACGTGCTTCGTGATCCGGACATCGCAGCCACCGTCAACTCGATCATTTTGAAAGCCGACTCCGTAGAAGCCCCCGACCCGGGCACTCTCGTTATTACCTGGCACACCACGTTTTATCGGGCCCTCGACCTCATCCAGCGAGAATTCTGGCCGCTCCCCCAGCACATCCTCGCCGACCCGTATCGCGAAGACAAGCAATCGTTTCTGGGCCACCGGTACTTCACGACGGACTACGTGAACCTCGGACCGTTCCGCCTGGTGGACTTCGGTCTGGGCGAGCAGCAAGTGTTCGAGCGGTATGACGACTACTTCCTGGGGCGCCCGAAGGTCAGCCAGATCGTCATCAAGACCATCGCCAATGCCCAGGCGCTCGTTGCCGCGCTGAAGGCCGGTGCGCTGGACATCGTCGCCGAAAAGACCCTCCCGGGTGACATGGCCGCCGAGCTGCGCGACGAATACCGCGACAATGGCGAGGGCGAGCTACGCTCGCGGCAGGACAACTGGCTCTACGGCGCCTTTCAGCTCGGCGCCCAGTGGGCGAGGCCGGAAGGTTTCGCCCAGGACGTCCGCGTTCGACGCGCCCTCTTCGCCGCCATCGACCGCGACGCCATCCGCGACGCAATGCTTCCCGGATTCCCGGATACCAGTGGCGACTCGTTTATGCCGCGATCCGATCCACGCTTCGCCGCCGTCGGCGAGCCGTTTGCCCAGTACCGGTACGACACGCTGGCAGCCGCGCAGGAGCTCGCGGCGGCCGGCTGGCGGCGCGGATCCGATGGCCATCTCCTGGGCGCCGATGGGCGGCAGGTGCAGATCGAGGTGATCGCCGCAAATGACACCTGGGCAAAAGAGGTCGCGCTCGTCGCCGACTACTGGCGCCAGATCGGCCTCGATGTCACCGAAAATATCCCCTCCCGCGCGGTCGCCAGGGACGACGAGCGCATGGCCGCGTTCTCGGGGCTTATCCTCCGCGCGCGCGGCTCCGCAGACGGCATCTTCGTGTCCTTCGACAGTCGCCTCCAGGCGGGGCCGCAGAATCGTTGGAGCGGGGCCAATCTGGAGCACTATGTGAATCCGGCGATGGACCAGCTCATCGACACCCTCTACAGCCAGATCGATGAGCGCCAGCAGGGTGCCACGCTCAAGCAGATGGGCGAGGTCCTCGCCACGGACCTGCCCGCGCTGCCCCTCTACTATCGGCCAACCTTCACCGCGGTTCGCAAAGGCGTCCGGGCACTCGCGGAGTTCGGCGCGACGCGCGATCCCGGGGCGATGTCCAAAGCGGCGCACCTATGGGACCGCGACTGACGGCTACATGAAAGGCGGTCTGCAATGACGAGTGTGGCTGAGAACGAGATCCTGACCCGATGTGGCCCGGGAACACCGATGGGCGACCTGATGCGCCAGTACTGGATCCCGGTCGCTCGCTCGGACGAGCTGCCCGAGCCGGATTGTCCACCCGTGCGGATCCGCATTCTGAACGAAAACTTGATCGCGTTCCGCACCACGTCCGGTCAGGTCGGCTTGATCGAAGACGCGTGCCCCCACCGGGGCGCGTCCCTCTTTTTCGGGCGAAACGAGGAGAATGGCATTCGCTGCGTGTACCACGGCTGGAAGTTCGACGTCAGCGGTCGATGTGTCGACATGATGAACGAGCCCGAGGCCGCGAGCTTTATGCATCGCGTGCGAGCCGTCACCTACCCAACCCAGGAGCGCGCTGGGTGCGTTTGGGCATACCTCGGACCCCGCGAGACGCCGCCTCCCCTCCCCATGCTCGAAGCGAGCCTCGAGCTTGCGGGCGTGCAGCGGGTCAATCTCTGCCTGAACGAATACAACTGGCTTCAGGCGATGGAGAACAACCTGGACACCTCCCACAACGCGGTCCTCCACCACGGCGCCATCACCGTGGAGGTGGCTAGCGCTCCCGACTACCCGAACCCCGCCATGAAGTACATGGTGGCCGACCGCGCGCCGCGGTTCCACGTCCGGGACACCGAGTTCGGCGTGACCTACGGCGCGTGCCGGGCGGCCGAGGAGGGCCGGACCTACTGGCGCACGATGCACTGGCTGTGGCCCTTTTACACCATGTCGCCGACCTTCAAGCTGGGGACCAGGAACGAAGTCGTGGCGACGGTACCCGTCGACGACTATCACAACATGCAGTTCACGTTCAATCGGGCCCTCGGCGGGGAGCAGCGGCAATTTCCGGGAGACCGGACCCTCCCCAACTCGACCGATTGGCTGGGCCGCTTCCGGAACGCCCTCGACCCGACGACCGACTTCGGAATCGATCGCGAGCTTCAACGCCGAAAGCCGCCGGACGGATCAGGGTTCACCGGTATTCGTGGCGGCGTCCCACCGCAAGACGAGGCCATGAAGTGGAGCCAGGGGCGAGCGGCCGGCAACGGCATCGTCGACCGTTCTCGCGAGCACCTGGGGAGCACCGACGCCGCCATCATCCGCGTGCGCCATCGCCTGATCGAGGCGGCGAAGGCGCTCCGCGAGACGGGCGCAACGCCGCCATGCGTTGACGCACCGCAGGCGTACCGCCAGCGTTCGGGGTGGCTCGTCCTTCCGGACGGGGTGGACTATTGGGAGGGCGCGCGCGAGCTGCGGGAAGGCTTTCTTCGCGAGCAAGAGGACCAGGCGGTTGGCAGCCCGGCCCGGTAACCGCGGCACGCAGTCGTCACAGCGCGCGCCCAACCATCCGCACCAGGGCCGACTACGAGACCGACAATAGCGCGAGCGGGCGCTGGCCGACGACCTCGCCACCTCGCTCGGTCACGATAACGGATCCGCCCCAGGCCACGGTCCGGTCCAGATCCTTCACGGAGACATCCGGCTTCCAGACGACCACCGCGCCCCGTTCGAAGGTCAGGTTGCGAAGGGCAAGCGGTAATCGATCCAGCGTCGAAGAGGGTGAGACGCGCGGCCCATCCTCGCCGAAGCCCCCGCCCTTCAGCATCGGCCGCGTCTCCAGCTTCGAGTCGAGTCGACGGGCAGCGGCGAACTCCGTCGTGCACGCGATCAGCTCTCCCACCGTCACACCCGGCCTCAAAAGCGCGCGGGTTGCTTCAAACATCTCCGCCAGAACGTCCGCTGCCCGCCTGAGTGGCTCTGGAATCGGGCCAAGGACCAGATGCTGCTCCTCCTGGGTCGACTGTGCGCCCCATGGCGCCTCCGTTTGTGCCGCGATATAGTCTCCGGCCTCAAGTACTCTGCCAATGGGGGGTTTCGTCACCCGGCCGCCCGGCGGCTGACCTCTCGCGGCGATCTCGAGGGCGAACAACGGCTCGTCAGACCCGAGCGATCGCATTCGGTCCATGACGGCGCCGTGCAGCGCGTCGCCATCCGCCCCTGGTCGCGCCAAGTTCGCGAAGGTGGCGATCCCCGCCTCCCCGATGGCGACCACGCGACGCAGACACGCCAGCTCCTCATCACTCTTCACCCAGCGGGCGAGCCCCACGACATCCGTCGCGTCCTCGAATTGCGCGTTCGGGAGCAGCGTGCGCACCTCTTCGAAGGCGGTGTGGTCGATTACGCCATCCGTGTCGCGCACGTAGGTGACGAGCCCCGGACCGAGTCCCGCCACGCCGATTCGCGCGCGCTCCATCCCGGCATCGAGAAGGGCATCGCCCATCGCCCTGCCCCAGCCAGCGATGGCCGGGCGCGTTTCGCTCACCCACGGGCTCCGCGGTAAGCCTTCCGACACAACGATTGGAGGCGCGCCGTCCGAATGGGCGGGCAACACCACCGCGGCGTCGAGGAGTTGGGTGAGATAGCGCGCGTCGAAGCGGTTCCCAATCGGCACGAGGATGCAGTCGAGGTTTGCGGCGCGGGCCTTTTCGCGCACCGCGGCCCAACGGCGGTCCCGCTCGGCAAGGGTGTAACCGCCCCACGGCGGCCCAGCTATCGACTCCGACATATCGCGCCTCCTGGCTTCCTCGTTCGGCCGACCGTCATCGTTCGCCCGACATTGGGCGCATCGGGACCGTCAGCTCTTGACATCCCACAGGTGAGCGTTCCACGTCTCGCGCGACTCGTCGTGCTTTGCTGTCACGTTGGCCAGCGAGTTGGCGATCAGCGCGGGCTCCGTGTCGAAGAACAGCCCCATCCAGATCTGCTCGTCCGTGATTCGATGGACGAGCTGCGCGATCGCGGCGTTGCGCTCGCGAACCGGAATGGTGGTCTCCACTCGGGCAAGGAGCGCATCGACGTCCGGGTTCACATACCGAGCGTTGTTGATCCCGGTGTACCCGCGCTCCGGTGTGCGAGCCTGTGATCCGTCAATGCGAATGAGCATGCGCTCATTCACAGGCTGTCGCTGGAGGGCGAAGGAAGGAAACTCGGCGCGATAGCGCAAATCCTGCCCCCGCTGGGGTGGCACCACGTCGATGTCGACGCCAACCCCGACTCGCTGCCAGAAATCCGCCACGGGGTAGGCCGACTTGGGCTGGACGTCGAGGACCGTGGTGACCTGGATTCCGACCGACAGCCGCTGGCCCGCCGCGTCGCGCAACATCCCGGCCGAATCCCTCGTCAGCCCGAGGCCTTCCAGCATCTGCGCCGCGCGCTGCGGGTCATACGGGTACTTCACGATGGATGGATCGATGTCCGTATAGCCGGCGTAGTGGGGACTGATCGGACTTGGGGCGACGACCGTTTGGCCGGCTTCGATGCTATCGACGAGCTGCTGCCGATCGATGGCCGAGATCAGCGCGCGACGGAACTGCGGGTCGGCGACGATGGGTGGCGTCGGGTTGAGGAACTGGGGATAGAGAAGCAGCCAGCTATCCAGCGCCTGAAAATCGGCGCGCCCGTCGCGCCACTGCTCCTGGACCTGCAGCGCCTGTTCGATGGATGGCCCGCGCCCGAGGGTGAGGGCGACCTGACCGGACAGGATGTTGGCGATCAGGGTATTGTCGTCGGTGATGAAGCGCACCTCGATCTCGTCGAGTTTCGGACGGCCCAGGGTATAGTCGTCATTTGCGTCTAGGGTGATGTAGCTGCCGCGCTCCCACTCCCGGACCTTGAAGGGGCCGGTCCCAACGAACTCCGCGTTCCAATAGGGGAGGTCGAGAAAGCTGGCCGGATCGTCGCGAAATGCCCGCTCCAGAAGGTGCCGGGGCATCGGGACGGCGAGATCGGAGAACACCGATGAAAAGAGCTGATCCGCTTCGATGTACGGTCGGCTCCAGCGGACCACCACCGTTCGAGCGTCGGGAACATCGAGGCCCTCAATCGCCTCATAAGTCCGATCCCGCAGGACGGCCAGATCCGGATCGCGAACAACGTCCAGGGTGAAGGTCAGGTCGTCGGCTGAAAAGGGCGCGCCGTCGTGCCACCGAACGTTGGGGCGCAGCTTCCAGGTGACTTCCATGCGGCCGTCCGGCTAAACCACCCAGAGCCCGTTTTCGGTTGACGGAACCTCGGTCACCAGCCGCGGCACCAGCAGGCCGCTGTCGCCCATCGTAACCATTCCGCTGTTGACCAGCTCGGCAAGCTCGACACCGCCGCCGACGTTCGCCGGGTTGAGCTGGTTGTAGAGAAACGGTGGGATCGTCTTCATCGCGGCCACCAGCCGCTTGGGAGCGCGGGGCGCGGAGGTCGCTCCTTCGCGCGCAGCCTGGGGCGCCTGAGGGGCAGCGCACCCCAGCGCAAAGACGACCAGCACGACGGAAGCGCTCAGTCGGGTGAACGGGAACCTCCGATGGATCGCGGTCATTGCTGCGCCGTCCTTTCCGGCCCCGCCAACGTCCAATCCTGGATGCTCCAGTAGTTCGTCGTCCCGCGACTGGTCTGGCCGAACCCGGTGCTTTCCTTCCCGGCGGTTGGGCCCTGCAGCCCGGCGACCCAGCTATTCACCACTTGCAGGAAGTAGAGCGAATAGCCCGGGAGGTTCTCGCTGATCAGCGCCATGAGCTGAGCGACGGAGTTGCCGCGCTCCGTCGGATCGAGGGTCGAGTCCCACGCAGCATCGAGCTGATCGTCCTGGGGATTCGTCCACGCGGGGCGATTGACAACAACGATATCACAGGCGCCGGCGCCGACCGGAGGCTGGCGCCGGGGTGATCCGACCAGGGTCGTCGAGCATTCGGTCGGTGCCCCCACCGTTGGAACAGCACAAGACGAAGAATGCGCGACTTTCTCGGGTTGGCAGAGGGCGAGATCGAGATGCCGTGCGCCGTGCGCCGTGCGCCGTGCGCCGTACGCCGTACGCCGTACGCCGTACGCCGTACGCCGACTGACGCTAGACGGAGCCGCCGGCCCGGGCCACCGTGACCGAGGGGGGCTCTGTATCCCGGCCTTCGTGCCATGCCGCCATGGCCGCTTTCCAGTCCAGGCCATCGGCGAGGACGACGGACCCCGACCGCACGCGATAGGCTTCGGGCCGATCCACGCCCGGCGGGGCCATACCATGCTCGCGCAGAGCGGTCGCGGCGCGCATGAGCCGCTGGCGCACCTTGATGATCATCGCATCCGTTGTGCCCAACCGCTCGGTCGTTCGGTCTTGGATGGGGCCCATGCTCGTGATGACCGCGGCGTCCTGGAGCCGAATCGTCGGGATGCCGGTGTAGGTCTGCGATCGCTGAACGTCGCGGTCGAGCAGGAAGTCGTTGTCCTGTCGCGCCGCTGGCCACCAGTGAGCGAAGAACTTTCCGTGCTGCTCCTCGCGCATGTGCCCCATCCCAGCGATCTCCGCCTTGTTGCTCATGAGCTCACGCTCCGGCAACTCCCGCACAGGATGCCAGCGAACGCCCCAATGGAGGGTGTGCTCGTCGTCAATGGGCGTATAGATGTGGGACGGCACGATCCCGTCCTCGCTCGCGGGAAACATGGTGTAGATCGGCATGAGGAACTGCGTCGTACGCCAGTAGATTCTGTCTGGCCCTTCGACGCGGCGCGCACCGTAGAGTAGCCCGTACTCTTGCTCGGTGATCTCCAGTCGCGGGGACCGATCCGGGTGGTAAACGCCCGTCGCGGGATTCTGGCTCGGATCGAGACGGCTGTGCAGGAAGTACAGGTGCGCCGTGTCGATATCTCCCTCGAGTGCCTGCACCCAATTGCATTCCAGGACTGCCTTGTACTCGTGGTGCCGCTGAACCGCCGGAACGGTCATCCATTCGAACTGGGGCAATCCCGGCGGGTTGTCCTGAAGCGGACCCATGTAGGCGAAGACCACTCCGCCTCGGTCTACACACCGGTACGTCGTAGCCTTCACCTTGTGTTTGAAGTTGCTCTCGGGCGGCTCGTTGGGCATATCGGTGCAGTTCCCATCCACGTCGAACTTCCAACCGTGGTAGACGCAACGAATCCCCCGTTCCTCGTTGCGACCAAAGAAGAACGATGCGCCGCGGTGGGGACAGTACTGGTTGATCAGGCCGACGCGACCATCGGTGTCCCGCCATGCGATCAGGTCCTCACCGAGGAGCCGCACGCGCAAGGGAGCGCCATCCGGCTCGATCTCCCACGAATAGAGGAATGGCATCCAGTACTGCCGCATGAGATCGCCCATTACCGTTCCCGGACCAACACGCGTCAGCAGCTCATTCGCTTCTTTGCTCAACATCGTTCCCGCTCCCAGTCCCGCGCCGTTGCGAATCGCGTCAGCAACGCTCGCGCCCGGACGCCGACCACGCAGGCCGGCGCCCCCGATCGTCGACGCGGGCGACTAATCGAACGATACTGAGCGATCAAGCGGGTCCGACCGCGCCGTTCAGGTGGTACGGAGCCCACGCGAACGGATAGTCTTGCCCCTACCCGCACGGGTGGGGCGCCTGGCGGCGCGCAGCTCTTCCGGATCGCGCGGGTGCTATCGGCTGTGGCCGTCCTACTCGGGACCGCCGCCCGTCGAGGTGGCGGTCTCTGCGCAGGTGATGAACTCCAGGAGCGCCGCGCGCCCGTCTTCGGTCGCGCGGCGCGCGCGCTGGATGGCAGGCGCGATCTCGCCCGGCTTCTCCACTCGCTCCGCGTACCCGCCCATCGCGCGCGCCATGTCCGCGTAGTTCCCGGTCGTCGTGCGCGTCTGATAGCGACTGTGCGATGCCGTCATGCGCGCTGTTTCCACCGCCATCTCGAAGTTATTTGAGACCATCGTAAGGATCGGAATGCCGTTTCTCGCCGCGGTCTCGAAGTCGGTGCCCACCATGCCGAACGCCGCGTCGCCCATCCAGTTGATGCAGAGCTTCTCGGGAGCGGCCAGCTTCGCGCCCATGATGAGCCCCAGCCCGCACCCGAGCGCGTGCGACTTCCCGAATCCTATGTAGCCTCGCGGGGCCGACCGATAGAAGGGGACGAGCTGACTCCGCGGGCTTCCGGAGTCGTGGGTCAGGATCGACCGAGCGGGATCAACTGCCCTGATGATCTCTCCGACGACGCGGTAAGGGTTGATCGGCACTTCATCCGATGTAAGCTTGGGCATCCACGCCTGGAGCCACGCGTCGGTGACCCGCTTGACTTCACCGGCAGTCACCCCATCCTCGTCGCGAAGCTTCCCCCCGAGCCGGTCGCGGGCGGCGTCGCGCAATCCGCGAATGGTGAGCTGCGCATCGCCGATGATGGGGAAATCGACGGCATAGTCCTTGTTGATGTCGCGTGGATCGTTCGTCGCGTGGATGATGGTCTTGCCGTCTGGAATCGTGGCCGTCGAGATCCCATGGCGCGTGAGACTCGTCCCGATGGCGAGGACCACGTCCGCCTTGGCGAGGAAGTGGGCCGCCGCGCCCGTTCGTACTCCAGCCGCCGTACCCGCGGACAGGGCATGGTCTTCTGGGAAGGACCCCTTGCCGAGCAGCGTCGTCATCACCGGCGCCTGAAGCACCTCCGCGAGCTGCACGAGGTCTTCCGTCGCGCCCGCGGACCGCACGCCCTGCCCAGCGAAGATCACCGGGCAGCGGGCGCCAAGGAGGGCGACCACGGCCCGATCCACGTCGTCCGGATCGGGCGCCGATCGGGTGGCCCTCACCACCGGAAAGGCGAGCTGGGCCGGGTCGCAGGTTTCCGTTCCCAGGTCGTCGGGGACCTCGACGATCACGGGCCCGGGCCTGCCCATGCGCAAGGCCGTTAGCGCCCGCCGCATCACCTCGCCTACCCGGTCCGTCCGGATCAGTAATTCGACGGCCTTGCTGACCGGTTCGAAGGCGCGAGCGGAGCTGAAGCCCGGACGAATCCCCAATCGCGTCGTCGCCTCCCCATACGGGAAAACCAGCACCGGCGTCGAGTCGGAGTAGGCCGTCGCGACGCCCGAGAAGGCGTTTTCCGCGCCTGGCCCGTGCTGCATCGTGAAGACCCCGACCGGGTTTGCGTTGGAGATCCGGCTGTAGCCATCTGCCATCCCCATCCCGACTCGCTCCTGGCGGCACACAATCGGACGAATTCCGGCCTCGGCGGCTGTCTCGATGAGCGTGTTGACCGGGTAGCAGAAGAGGTACTGGACTCCCTCGCGCTTCAAGACCTCGGCGATCGCGTCGCTCACGCGCATGGCGGCGCCCTCCTTCCTTGGATCGTGCGGCAACTTGGCCCCATCATATCCTCGCGCGAAGCCTGTGCCCGTTCCGACGTGAGGGTGCTTGGGGCATCGGTGCAACGCAATTCGCGCATCTGGTAGGCTGTCGAGGCGAGGCCTCGAGCGGCCAACGCCGGCCACCTCCTGGACGAATCGCGCGATGAACGCCAGCCGTTCGAATCAAGGCCCGGTCCATCAGTACCTAGCCGGAGATCACGACCGCCTCGGACGTCTCCTCGACGACGCCCTGCAACCGGCGAGTATGGATCTGGCTTCCTATGAGGCGTTTCGGGCGGGACTCCTGCGGCACATTGGGCTGGAGGAGAAGCTCGTATTTCCGGTCGCGCGTCGAACCGGAGACGCAGCTACCCAGGCCATGATCTCCCGGCTCCACCAGGAGCACGCCCTGTTCGCCGCGATGCTGGTGCCTACGCCGACTGTGGAGATCCTGTCGCAGCTCCGCGATCTCCTCGTGAGCCACAACCAGCGCGAAGAGGCCCCTGGCGGCATGTACCAGATCGCCGAACGGATCGCGGGAGGGGAGGTGAAGGCGCTCGCCGATCAGCTTCGCGCCGGCCCGGAAGCCCGCGTCGCGGCGCACTTCGACACAGCGTTAGTGCACGAGAACATTCGCGCGCTCATGAAGGCGCTACAGACGGCCTGAAGGCCCCGGCGCCCCCTCCGCGGGTTTGAACCCACCGATCAACGCGCGCCCGAGTCGCTTCCAGAAGCAGTCCACGTGCTCGAACCCCACCTCGCGCAAAATTGCCAGCTGCTCGGCGACCGGATCCGGGTGCTCGCGGCTTCCGCCCGTTCTGGGCGTTTGCGCTCGGTTCCCGTAGCGTGGCCGAGCCGGATCGACCTGAGCATAGCGAGACCGCAGGAACTCGTCGCGCGGGCGCATATTGTCCACGTCGACGAAGCACCCACCGGGCGCGAGCCGCGCGAAGATTTCGCCGAAGAGCAACCGCTTCGCGTCCGGCGTGATGTGGTGAATGGCGCGCGACGACACGACGAGGTCGAGCGGGCCTGCCAGCTCGATCGGGAGTCGGCCGTCGGCGAAATCGCCCTCGAAGTAGGCAAACCGCTCGCCGTAGCGGGCCATTCGCTCGCGGCCCACGTCCATCATCGCCCGAGAGACGTCGAGCCCGATCGCCGTTGCCTGCGGAAACGCGTCCAGGACCGCGGCGGCAAACACCCCATGGCCGCATCCAACGTCCAACACGCGCAGTGGGCGACTGGCCTCGAAGGGCAGGAGCCCTGTCGCGATGCCGAACACTTCCGCCATCTGTTGTGCGTCACGGTCGTTTTGCTCGACGTAGTCGGCGACCCGATCCGCCTCTTTCCAGTGATGGCCAGCCCGCAATGTGAGGTCGCCGCCAGGCGACACCTGCTCGCGCATCGCTCCTCCCTCCGCGCCCAACGCCCGCTTGCGCGCGTCTGAATCGCCCGCCGAACAACGTTCTCGACAGTTGCCCGGAGCCGGCGCCGGTGATACTGTACCCCGAGCAGATACGGGGAGTTGGCGATTCGCATGTGGCCGCGGCGGACCGTCGCAATCGTGGGCCTGGTCGCCTTGTTGGGCGCGTGCTCTCGCGAGGCACCCGCGCCCAGTCGTGGGGCAACCGGCGACACTTCCGCGCCGCCAGTCGGACGCAAGAGCCTCACGATCGCGCTCGGGGGAGAGCCGGAGTATATCGTGATGGCGAACCTCGGCGGCGGTGGCGGTTCGGGAACCATCGCGCAGAATTTTCGGCTCGCGGTGCACCAGCAGCTCGTAACGTATGACGACCGAGGCGACCTCCACCCGATGCTGGCGTTGACCGTCCCATCCAGAGACGATGGCTCCTGGGTCGTGCGGCCCGACGGCACGATGCAGGTCACCTACCGTCTCCGCCACGACGTGACCTGGCACGACGGAACGCCGCTCACCGCACGGGACTTCCTCCTTGCGTGGACCGTCGCCCGCGACCCGGATCTCCCTCTCTTCCCTGCTGTCGCCCGCTTGATCACCCGCATCGACACGCCCGACGAATACACGCTCGTGACGGAGTGGTCCGAGACGAGTCCGTGGGGCAATGCGATTGTGACCGACGAGCTGGGTCCACTCCCCGATCACCTCCTCGGCGACGTCTATGCCACCGACAAGCAACGCTTTCAGCAGCTTCCGTACTGGACGCGTGAGTTCGTCGGAGTCGGTCCCTTCCAGATGGAGAGCTGGGTGCCCGGAAGCCACCTCACGCTGTCTGCGTACGACGGCTTCTATACGGGCCGCCCGAAGCTCGACGAAATCATCCTGCGCTTCATCACCAACGAGCAGACTGTCGTCGCCAGTCTGCTCGCGGGCTCCGTCGACGGGGCCCTGGACAACAAGGCAATCTCGTTCTCTCAAGCGATGCTGGTACGCCAGGAATGGCAGCGGGCCGGGCACGATCCGCTCGTCGTCATCCAAACCACTCACTGGCGCTTCGTGGGTGTGCAGTTTCGGAATCCCACTCCGCGCGAGGTTCTGGACGTGCGCGTTCGCCGCGCGCTGCTGCATGCTATCGATCGCCAGGCGCTGGTCAATACGGTCCTCGACGGGCAGGCCCCCGTCTCCGACTCGTTCATCCCGCCGGACGATCCTCGATCCGCATGGGTGGATGACGTCACCGCTCGCTACGCGTATGACCTCCGGAGATCTCGGGAGCTGTTCACCGAGGCAGGTTGGCGCGTCGGCGCCGATGGCCAAGTCGTGAACAGGGAAGGTGAGCGGGTCGCGCTCCCCATCTGGACAACGGCCGGCGCACAGAGCGAGCAGGAGCTGGCCATCATTGCCGATTCGTGGAGAAGCGCTGGTCTCGCCGTTGACCAGTCCGTCATCCCCGAGCCCCTCATGCGAGACACGAAGGCCCGCGCCAGCTTCGCGGCCTTCGACATCACGTCCATCCCGCTCGGCGAGGGGAACACCCTCAAGCGGCTGTACGGCCGCGACTGTCCGACCGAGCAGACCCGGTGGCAGGGCGGAAACCGCGGCTGCTATCAAAACGAGGCGATGGACCGCGTGGTCGACGCATTGCTCCGAGCGATCGACACCGACGAGCGCCGGGAGCTGTACCGCCAGCTCATCCGGAGCGAAACCGAGGAGGTCGCCGTGCTTCCGCTGTACTTCAACATCAACGTCGCGATCTTTCGCGAGGGCGTCCGCGGCGTTCGCGGAGATACGAGCCCACGCACCAGCGTGTCCTGGAACGCCGCGGACTGGGACGTCAACTAGAGGAGGGTTGCATGCCACGACCGGGCCAGCTCAGTCACGTGATGCTGGAAGTCGCCGACCTGGCGCGCTCGGAGCAGTTTTTCAAGGAAGCCGTCGGCCTCGTGCACGTTGGTCGGGACCTCTGGAACGAGGATCGGCCGAACAGCACGTTTCAGACCAGTGCCGGCCAGTACCTCGTCCTCGTCGAGGTTCCCGAGGTCAAGCGCGACGGGCCCGGCGTGCACACGGATTTCCTGCTCACCATCGAGGACTACCATCGCGTCGTCGACCGACTTCGAGAGACGGGGTGCTTGAAGGGCGACTTTCGAGGCGACCTCGGGCAGCGGTCCGTCGGAGAGATCAGCCAGTACTTCGTCGACCCCGATGGCCATCAGCTCCAGGTGACGGCCTTTTCTGCGGAATCGTTCCAGGTGCCGGCGGCAGGTCTCGGCAAGATGGTCGCGGGCAAGATCGAGGATTTTCCGGTCGGCTCCATCACGCACATCAAAGACGGTAAATTCTTCATTGTGCGCCTGGAGGACGGTATCCTGGCCCTGAACCACACCTGTACGCATATGCAGTGCAACCTCGTATATCAACCGGAGCACTACCGCTTTTATTGCGCGTGCCACTACAACAAATTCACGAGAAAGGGCGAGCACATCGGGCACACCCCCGGCGTTCCGCCTCTCATGGCATATGCCGTCGAGATTCAGGACGGACAGGTTATCGTCGATACGGACCGTAACATCGCGCGGTCGCCCGCGGAAGCGAAAAGGATGGTCCCAGTTCCGGCCGCAACCTGAGCAGCTCCCGCGCGGGAAACTCGGAACGGCCATGACAGCAGAAGTGAGGACGGGCATGGAAGAATTCCTGGAGATCGATCACACCGTGCTGGCCGTCAACGATCTGATCCTCGCCGAACGGTTCTACTGCGACGTCCTCGGCGAGATCTTCGGTTATGGGAGAATTGAAGATCGAAGCGGACTCACGACGGACGAGATCATTCGCGGCAAGCGGCTGCGCGAAATGCGCGGGACGACCGGTTCGGGGAACGTCATAGCGCCGCATAGCAGCGTCCGCGTCGGCGAAACGCTGATACCGTTGTTTCTGTATCAGGAGCATGTGCAGGAGCCCCCGCCGGAACAGATGCGAGGCACTCCCCGGATCGCGCTCACCGTATCGACCGATGAACTGGAACGGGCGATCGACGTGCTGTCGCGATGCGACATACCCTTTGAAGGACCGGTGGAGCACCCGGCGCCGTGTCCGGTCGCCCAGTCAATTTATCTCAAAGATCCGTCGAGCAACTTCATCGAGCTGGCCTGCCCGCGGGAATAGCCCGCTGAGCGTAGGCCCGCCGGAGGTTCGCTGCATCGAATTGGGAGCGGATGACTATCTCACCAGGCCGTAGGAGGTTGTGATTCTCCGCGCCAGGATCGGCGCCTCCATAGAGAGAAAACGCCTCCACGACAATGAAAAGCTCCATCTCCAGACGATTGAAGCCCAGGCCAACCTGCTCGCGGACGCCAACGCCGCGCTCAAGAGTCTGGCTGCTGATCTGGAAGACCGCGTCGTCGCCCGCACCGCCGAGCTGGCCGAGAAGTCCGAAGAGCTGAGAGCGACGACGCAGCAGCTCTGGCAAACCGCGAAGCTGGTCACCATGGGGGGCTCGCCGCGAGCGTCGCGAACGTGCTGAACAATCCCCTCGCGACGATGAGCCTCCGCCTCGAATCCGTCTTGCGTGACGTCCCCTTAGGAAGACCGCAACCGTCGGTCTCTCGAAATCATCGACGGGCCCGAGCTACTCCCCCACGTCCTCGCACCATTTTCGTCCGTGACGCCCGCGGGCATCGGGGGGCTGGGACTCGCGATCCGCCGCCGCATCGTGCAAGAACGCGACGGGAGTTTCGAGATCGAGAGCCAGCTTGGTAGGGGAACCACCGTCCGCATTGCGCTCCCGGCGACCAACGTCTGGGTTTCGAGAAGCACCGCGTAAGTCCCACGAGTCTTGGCGACGCCGGTAATCGGGCGCCTTGCCCGAATGACCGACCAAACGCGCTCCGACTCCCTTGAGCCCGTCGGGAACTCGCGGCACAATGGGCCCAGTCCCGAGAGGGCTCTCGACGGTATGGTTCGATTGCCGGCAACGGGCGGCACACCTTCACGGGGCGCGTCGTCGGAGGGTTAGATCCATGACCAGAACCGCGCGGGTGGCAATCCTACTCCTCACCTCCCTGCTTCTCTCCTGCACGGCCAGCGCGCCGAGCGCCGGACGGCCGAGTGAGAACGCGCCGTCAGGTGGAGAGACGTCCCGGCAACGAACGCTTGTCGTGGCCCTACGCCTCGAGCCGAAAGGGCTCGCGCTCCGGCCGCCGACCGAGGAGGTCTCCAACGTCGACCATCGGCGCATCTTCAATGCCGACATCGCCAACGTCGATGAGCAGGCCGTCCCGCGCCCCTACCTCGTAGAGGCGCTGCCCGAGATCAACTCCGACACGTGGAAGGTGTTTCCGGACGGCCGCATGGAGACAACATACCGCCTCCGCCCGAACTTGACGTGGCACGACGGTGCGCCACTCACCGCTGGCGACTTCGTTTTTGGATGGCGGGTGTACGCGAAACCGGATGTCGGCCTGGCGTCACAGCCCCCCTTCAACGCCATCAGCGAAGTAGAGGCGACCGACGACCGCACATTCGTTGTTCGATGGAAACAGCTCTATCCGGATGCGGCCCACATGACGGGTCGCGACCGAAACCTCCCCGCGCTGCCGCGGCACCTCCTCGAAGAATCGTTCAACAGCCAGTCCGTGGAGGACTTCGTCGACAATCGGTATTGGACGCACGGGTTCGTCGGCCTCGGCCCATATCGCGTCACGAGCTGGGAGCCGGGGGCATATTTGGAGGCCGCCGCCTTCGACGGCCATGCCACCGGGCGCCCCAAGATCGATCGCATGAAGCTGGTCTTCATTTCAGACCCAGATACCGTCCTCGCCAATATGCTGAGCGGGGACGTCGACCTCGCCTCGGCCACCGCGCTGCGGATACCCCAATCGCTCTCCCTTCAACAGCAATGGCAGGGGCGCCAGGGCGGAAGCGTGTTCTATCAGGTTTTCGTCTGGCACGGGGTGATCGTCCAATTTCTCCCTGGCCTTACCACGCCACGCTCCCTCACCGATGTTCGCGTTCGGCGCGCTCTCGCGCATAGCATCGACAAACCCGGAATCAACGAGGCGATCTTCGCCGGAATCGCGACGGAGGCCGACTTCTTCTTACCCCCCAATAGCCAGTGGGGGCCGGACGTGCAGCGCGGCGTCGTCAAGCACGACCTTGACGTGCGACTCGCCGACCAGCTCATGCGTGAGGCCGGCTACGAGAAGGGACCCGACGGCATCTACTCCAGCCCGACGGACGGCCCTTTCGCCATGGAGCTGCGCGCCGGGACCAACGACGGGAACGAGGCGGCCATCCTCGCCAAGAACTGGGAGACCGCGGGCTTCAAAGCCGATCAGCGCATCATCCCGCCGGCCCAGGCATTCGACCTCGCGACGAAATTCGGGTACCCGGGTGTAGCGATCACGACCATTCCCGCCACCGAACGAACGGTCGAATCGCCGGTCCCGGGGAACATCCCGACGCCCGACAATGGCTGGCGGGGCGGCTCGCAACTGAGCTGGACGGATCCCACATACACCGATCTCGTCAACCAGTTCATTTCGACCCTCGACCGTGACCAGCGCGGGCAGCAGATGACGCAGATGGCGCACGTCTTTGGCGAAAACCTCCCCGCGATCTCGCTCGTCTTCCCACCCAACGTCTGGGCCGCGGCGGCGGGGCTCAAAGGACCGCACGAAGAGCCGCCCGAGACAAACGTGTACTGGAACATCGAGACTTGGGTCCTCCAGTAGCCAGCGACTAGGAGGTCAAAGATGACACGGCAGCGGTCTATCGCATTGGCGCTCGCGGCCTCCATGCTTGCCCTCGCGAGCTGCAGCCGGTCGCAAACACCCGCCTCGTCGAGCGCACGATCGTCCAATCCGGCGGCTGCCGAGCCGGCGGTTGCCGACTTCTACCGTGGGAAGACCGTTCGCCTGATCGTCGGTTTCTCGCCCGGCGGCGGGTACGACACCTACACGCGGCTGATCGCCCGATACCTCGGCACCTACATTCCGGGAAACCCGAACGTGATCGTCGAAAACCTCCCGGGGGCGGGGAGCATCATCGCGGCCAACCAAACCTACAACTCCCTCCCCAAGGACGGCACAGTAGTCGCCAACATCGGAGGTCCACTCGTTACGGAGCAGCTCTTCCAGACCGACGGGGTCGAGTACGACGCCTCGAAGTTCTGGTACCTGGCGGTCCCGGTCAAAGAGACGTACGTGCTCATCGTGCATAGTCGAACCGGAATAACCAAGCTGGACGACGTGACCGGTCCGAACGCCAAGACTCTCGTCCTCGCAGGCATCCCCAACTCGGCTGTCGAGCAGGGCGCATACATGATGCGCGAAGCCCTGGGGGCCAACATCCGCGTCGTGTCCGGTTACGAGGGCACCGCTCCGGTGCGACTCGCCATCGACAGCGGCGAGGTCGACGGATTCGTGAATTCGTGGCAGTCCGTGAAGCTGACGAATCTCGACGACGTCAAAGACGGAACGTGGACCGTCTTAGCGGACATCAACGATCATCCCACCAAAGATCTCCCGTTCCCCGCGCCGACGATCAACGATATCGGCAAGACGGACGAGATGCGCCAGCTCATCAAGCTGGGCATTCTCTATCCAAATCAATTTGGGAAGGTCTACGTCGCGGCGCCCGAGGTTCCGGCGGATCGCGCCGCCGCGCTGCAGGAGGCATTTCGTCAGACCTTCGCTGACAAGGGCTTTCTGGCCGAGGCGGAAAGCGCGCGACTCGAGATCGACCCCTTCTTCGGCGACGACATCAAGAAGCTCGTCCTCGAGATGCTCGCGACGCCGGACGACCTTCGCGCCAGGCTCAAAGCCATCATCAAGCCATGAAGCGACGGCATTTGGCCTATGCCGAGGACTCGACGAAGATCGCCTCGATCGGGATCGGCGCCGGAATGAGCTCCTGCTCAACCAGATAGCGGACGAGGCGCTCGAGCTCGGCACGGGTCCGATACAGCCCGTAGGCGAAGGGGTCCGGCCCCAGGTCGCGCTCCTGCGCTTCGAGGAGATCGGCTATCCAAGGCGCGCTCACGACCGCGTTGTTTCGGCGCATCAGCTCCGTAGCTCGCGCCTTTGATTCCTCGAATGCCCGCAGCAGAGATCCCGCGATCCATGGCTCTGCCTCCACAAGCGTTCTCCGGACCGCCAGGACGTGATTGATGGGGAAGCACCCCGTCGCGCGGTAGTATCGGACCTCCTCGTCTCGGTGGTCAGCCACGAGACGCCGCAAGCTCGGGTGATCTCCCAAAAATTCGTGCGCGTGCTCATGAATGAGCGCGTCAATCTCGCCCTGGAGCAGTAGCTCGAGGAGAGTCGCGCCTTGCGGCGTGTACTGAATGTCCACTCTGCTCGATTCCGGCATGGGAAACGCGTTGGGTCGATCCGTGACCCATCGAATCTCCTCCGCCTGGATGGCGTGCGCTTCAAGAAGGTGGCCACGAAGCCAAACGCCCATGGCGTGCTGGTACCAGTTCATCACGCCCACGCGCCGCCCACGCAGGTCGCCGAGCCCGGTCACGTCGAGATCCACCCGCGTGAGGACGAGCTGATGAAAGAACGTTCGCTTGGGAAAGATCGGAAGCGCGCGGAGTGTGTCGTCCCGGGCCCGCTGCATGATGGTGCCGACAATCGGCATCTCGAACACGTCAGCATCGCTCGAGCCCATGGACCGCCCCAGCTCGATCGGCCCAACGTCGAGGTCGATCCCATCCGGTTTGACGTCCCCCAAGAGCAGCGGAAGCGTGCGGTCGTACACGCCGCAGGAGAGCGAAAGACGCAGCACCACCGGCTCCACGATCGGGAATCATCGCGCGAAAGCCGCGGGCTCCGTTGGCCGAGGAGCACGCCGACCGATCGCGACGGCTCAATGATATTGCCGGCATGCCCCATCGCCGCAATTGCGGGCGCTGGCCATGCGAGGTTGGCGCTCCCGGGGTAGAGTGTGGAGAGGGCAAGGTGCGGCCGGGTGAGCTTCGCGCCACGATCGAGAACTTCCGAGAGGCTGATTTGTCGCGAATCCATCTCCGACCCGCCCGTCCGCTCTGGCGCACGACCGCACGCGGCGCAATCGCCTTTGCGCTCGCCCTGTGGCTGCGGGACGGACCGACAGCGCGTGCTGCTGACCGGACGCCAATCTTCGTCTCCGGGTACGAGGTTTCGGCCGGACGCGCATGCGTCGTCGCCGGGCTCGCCGGAAACTGCGGCGTGACGTTTGGCGGGTGGATCGGCGGCGCCGGCCCCGTTTCAAATGGATGGGCGGCCTTTCGCGGCGGCCCGATCGCCTGGGTGGTGATCGTGAACTATTCTGGCGCCGCCGGACTCGGCCATGCCGTCGTCATCAACGAAGGTACCTGGACCCTTTCGACCGGGTCCGCCACCCTGAACGGCCAGCTATCCCAGGGCGCGGTCACCTGGCCCGCCGACGCGTCCGCCGACCTCGGGTGCGGCAAGGGGGTCGCGCTCGTCACGGCTGCGCTTCTGACCTCGAGGAGCCAGGTCGGATCGGTCTCCGCGTGTCTGGACGATACGCACCTGGCGACCGTGTTTCCTCCTCGGCTCTGGGGCGGGCTGGCGCTCCCGCCGCCCTCAGGTCTCAACCTGAACCTCCGAGCGGACCGGTCGGGTTCGACGACTCTTTCCTGGACCAACATCCCCGGTACCCTGTCGTACGTAATCGTCCGCCTGGACTCCACCGGACCGACGCTGCTGCCATCCGACGCTGCGCTACCGGCATCGGCCACCGGCTTCACGGACGTTGCGCCACCCACCGGGCTAGATTGCTATGTCGTCTTCGCCATCGGCGCCGCCGCCGTGCTCGCTGGCTCCGACCTCTTGTGCGGTGTGCCGGGGAGTCACTCGGGTGCCTTGCCCCCCGGCGAGCCGACAATTCAGCTCGGCCAGTCAACCATCGCAACGTTGACCTGGATCTCGCCCGCGACGGTCGATTCGATCAGCGGCTATGCCCTCGTGCCGTTCAGCGGGGATCCCTCGGTGCTCCCTGCAAGCGCACGCGCCACGTCGACCCAGATGGGCGGACCAAGCTGCTTTGTGATCGCGAGCCTCACCGAATCCGGAGTCGGCGGCACGTCCGACGTCGTCTGCGCATGGCCCGGCTTCCCATCCGTCGCTGCCACGGATTCGGGCCTGCGGCAGGCCAGTGGCCCGTCGCTTGCGCGATAGGGGCGCATGACAATTCTGTTACTATTCCTGCCACGTATCGTTACGATTTGCGTAAATCCGCACCCGTAGCGGGAGTTGTTGGCATACAAATGTATTACGCGGCCCATGCACACAGCTCGCCCAACGCTGTGAGGAAGGTCCAGACGTCACGATGGTTGCAAGCCTTGCGGAACAGACTGAAGTGAAAGCGCGATCCCGCCCACATGCACGACTCATCCTCATCTCCAACGACCCAATGATTCGTGGATATGCCTCTTCATTGACGATGGACGGCATCGATACCGATGTCGTGGATTCGGCCGGGGCGCTTAAGCTCGCACTCGGACAATACCCGCATTGGGTTGCAGTCCTGGACGCGAGCATCTCGGAGGAAGTGCTTCCCGACATCCGGCAGGCCTTGCGCGCAGGGTCGGTGCCGACGCTCGTGCTCGTCCCGCCGGGCGAAGCCGAACAGGTGCGGGGCGACTCAATTCTTGGCGCGCGCGATGAATGCGCAACGAAGCCGATCGAATCAGACGAGCTGGCCGTACTGGTCAAAGCCTTGATGATTCGCAGCGGTTACCAGCCGAAAAGTGACGCTTTCCGGCACGCCGCGTCGCAGGCCAACGGCGCGCCCGGCCGGCTCATCGTCGTCGCTCACGCCAAAGGGGGTGTCGGCGCCAGCACCGTGGCCACGAATTTGGCTGTCGGCCTTGCTCGCACCGGCCAACCGCGAACCTTACTCGTGGATGCCGACCTCTGGTACGGCGATATCGGCGTTCTCATGGACCTCAAGCCCACGGCGACGATTTTTCGGGCCGTAGACACGTGGACGGGGCAAGAGTTCGACGAATGGGAGCTGAGGAAAGTGCCGGCGGCCCATAAGTCGGGGGTGTCCGTGCTGATGCGACCGGACGATCCCGCCTTGGTCGAACAGCTCGATATGGCCCTTGCCGTCAAGGCGATTGCCCGCTACACGACACTCTTCGACTTCGTCGTTGTCGACACGGCGCCCAGCCTCAGCGAGCTCACCCTGGATCTGATGGATTCGGCGGACGAGATCGTTCTGGTCGCCACCTCGGACGTGAGCGCACTCCACAACACCCGGAGATTCCTCGACATTGCGGAGCGAGTCGGGTATCTGACCAAGATCGTGCTCGTCGTCAACCGCGCGGATACTGGCGTGAGCACCGATCTCGTCGAACAGCACCTGCACGTGCCGGCCGCCGTGTCGCTCCCCAGCGCCGGGCGCCTGGTTGTCGACGCGGCCAATCGCGGCATGCCCGTGCTCTATCAGGACCAGGAACCCGATCACCAATTTGCGCGCGACCTCATTCGGCTGGTCGAGGTCGTCGCCGGCCGAACGCTGGCGCCCCCACCACCGACCGCCAAGCGGGGAATCGCGTTCTGGCGACGCGGCCCGCGGTAACGAGTGAGCGACATGTCCATCCACACGCCGCTCAGCAGGTCAACGTGGCATGGGCTGGTGCCGAGTCGAGGAATCCCGCCTTCGACGCGACGATCTGAACCTCAGCCGTCCCGCGCCTGAGAGGAACATCGAGACGGAACTGCGGACCAACCACGTTGATCTCCCCGCCGAGAGACCGAGTCACCCCGTTGGGACTGACGTAGGTCCCCTTTAACGCGTATCCGCGGACTGGCTCGCCCTGCGCCGTCACCGTGCCGGCGACAATCGAACACGTCGTGTGGGTGATCTCGAGGGCTAGGTGGACTGATGGCCGCCCCGCTCTTGGGGCGATCCCCTGGCGCACCTCTGCGATTCGCGTTGCCACTGAGTCGATGGGCGTTTGGTTCGACTGCGTCCTCTCGGTATCTCCGCCTCCATCGCCCAATGGATTCGCGCCAATCGGTGCATCCGATCGCGCCTCCACCGTTGCGTCCGACCCGCCCGAAACCGGGGCCGACGCGGCATCGGGCGGGTCGCTCGCTGCGGGTCGGACGCCCGTCTCAACAACCGTGCCCGGGTCGGAGCTTGCTCCGATGGGGCCGCGCTGGACCAATGCAAGCGCCAGGACCGCGATCAACGCGACACAAACGCCAACGCCTGTCAACCAGGCGGTCGAACGCCGGGTCAGCGGCGGCCACAACGGCCGCTGGGACCGTCTCGCCTCGAGCGCGTCCGACGGGTACCGTGCCTCAACAGTCGGGGGCAAGCTGGAGGCGGACGCGGCCCGACCACTCGGCGCCGCGGCTCGCCGCAGCGCATCGGCGAACGCCCCCGCGGTGGGGAACCGATCCTCGGAGCGTTTCGCGAGCGCTCGCTGCAGGACGTCGTCCACGCCCTGGGGTATCTCTGGACGCACCGCGCGGATGCTCGGAACCGGGTCGTTGATCTGCTTCAGAATTACGGCGAGGGGCGTGTCCCCCGCATACGCGACCGTTCCACCGAGCATCTCGAACAGCGTCATCCCCAGCGAATAGACGTCTGACCGGCTGTCGACAGCCAAACCCTGGGCCTGCTCGGGGCTGAGATACGCGGGTGTGCCGACGCCGAGGCCGGTTCCGGTGAGTTTGGCCCCGCTCCCCAGCATCTTGGCGATGCCAAAGTCCCCCAGCAGCGCCCAATCGCCGTCCCTCAGCAGGACGTTGGCGGGTTTGACGTCTCGGTGAACGATGTTTCGGGCATGGGCATGGTCGAGGGCCCTGGCGACCTGGCCGCAGATGTCCACCGACCAGCCGAGGGGGAGCACATCGCGCATTCGATCTTGCAGGGTGCCGCCCGGGACGAGCTGCATCACGATGTAGGAGACGCCGCCTTCCTCCCCAAAGTCGTAGACGGGGAGGATGTTGGGATGCTCCAGTCCGGCAATCGAGAGCGCTTCGCGGCGGAAGCGTTCCGCGAACCCGGGGTCGCGCGCGAGGTACGGATCCAGGACCTTGACGGCGACCTGACGATCCAGGGCAGCCTGGTAGCCCTTGTATACGGTCGCCATCCCGCCGCGGCCGAGCAGCTCGATGATGGTGTACTGGCCGAGGACGCGCCCGACGAGGTCGCCTACCGAGCCTTCGTTCTCCATTGAAACCCAGCGATCACGACGTACGCCAGTATACGATGAGCCGAGCCTCCATGCGGGCGCTTGACCGGCATCCGTTCGATCATTAGACTCCGCGATCAGCCCAGGTTCAGATGGAGTGAAACACATGGATCGACCCGAAGACTGGATTACCATCCCCGAGATCGTTCAAGCGGCGAAGGAGCGCCTCCCCATCAACGCCTGGGACTATTCCTTCGGGGGCGCGGAGACGGAAACCACCTTGCGACGGAATCGAACCGCGTTCGACTACGTCGCATTGCGCCCCCGCGTCCTACGCGACGTCCGCTCGCGTACGACGTCCACAACCTTCCTGGGCAACCCGCTCTCGCTTCCGGTCATGCTGGCGCCGATCGGCGGTCCGCAGAACTATGACCCAGACGGCGCCTTGGCGTGCGCGAGAGCAGCGGACCAGGTTGGGACCATGGCCTTCATCGGCACGCTCTCGTCGCCCAGCATGGAGGAGGTCCGAGCCGGATCAAATGGCCCGCTCGTGTTCCAGATCTACATTCGCGGCGACCGTGCATGGCTGGCCGCGCTCGTTCGCCGCGTCGAGACCGCTGGCTATTCCGCGCTGTGCCTGACCGTCGACTCGGCGGCCTACGGGCGGCGCGAGCGCGACCTGCACAAGCGGTACTTCCGAGGCGACGGCGGCACCCAGCCGAATCTCGCAGGCTTGCCCGGGAGCGAAGGCGGCGGCTCACGCGACTACCAGGCGGGTCTAACCTGGGACGATGTCGATTGGCTTCGCTCCGCCACCCCGCTTCCGATTATCCTGAAGGGAATCCTGAGCCCCGAGGACGCCGAGCTGGCCGTGCAGCATGGTGTACAGGTCGTGTACGTCTCAAATCACGGCGGCCGGCAGCTCGACCACGCGCCGGCCACGCTCGACGTCCTGCCGGAAATCGTGCGCGCGGTTGACGGGCGAGCGGAAGTGCTCGTCGACAGCGGGTTCATGCGTGGCACCGACGTCGTGAAGGCGCTCGCCCTGGGCGCGCGAGCCGTGCTCATTGGAAAGCTCATGGCGTGGGCGCTCGGAGCGGGGGGAACCGCGGGGGTCGCCCGCGCCCTCGAAATCCTGAGGACGGAGATGCTGCTCGCCATGGCCAACATCGGCGTCACGTCCATTGCGGAGATCGGGCCGGCGTGCGTTCGCGCGTCGTATCCGCCGCGTGAGGCGCCGTGGCCGGTGAACATCGATCCCCCTCGGCAGCCGTGGCTACCTTGAGCGCGAGAGGTCCCGTCAGGGCTCGTCTGCCATAAACCGGTAGCCGACGCCGGGCTCCGTCTTCACATAGCGCGCCTGCTGCCCATCCCGTTCAATCTTTTTCCGAAGGCGGGCCACGTAGACGTGCAGGTAGTGGGCTTCCGCACCATACGACGGCCCCCATACAGCGCGAAGCAGCATCCGGTCGGTGAGGACCTTACCCGGATGGCTCATGAACACGTTCAGCAGCTCGTACTCCGTGGGCGTCATGTGGATCTCCCGTCCGGCCCGGGTGACCCTGCGCTTGTCCACGTCCAAGCTGAGATCGCCGGCGGTGAGTACGACGCCGAGACTGTCCGGTCCACGGCCGGCATGGCGAAGCGCCACGCGGATGCGAGCCAAGAGCTCGTTGGCGCCGAACGGTTTGGTCAAATAGTCATCTGCGCCGCCATCGAGGGCCGCGACCTTGTCGCGCTCCGCGTCGCGGACGGATAGGACGACGATTGGCGTTTGCGCGTAGGTGCGAATCTCCCGAATGACCTCCAGCCCTTCCGCGTCCGGCAGACCGAGATCCAGCAGTATTAGGTCGACATTGCTCGACAGAAGCATTTCCACTGCCGCGCGGCCGTTCTCCGCTTCCTCGACCGCGTACCCATGCCCGACAAGATTCGTCCTGACGGCTCTGCGGATCGCCGGCTCGTCGTCCACAATCAGGATTTTGGGGTGGGAATGCGCACTCACGGTTCGCCTTGTACGCTCGTCGCGGTCCGGGCAGGTAGGGTGAAGACGAAACGGGCGCCGCCTTCGGTGCGATTCTCCGCCCATATCCTCCCCGCGTGAGCTTCGACCAGGCCCTTCGCGATGGCAAGCCCCAGCCCGATGCCCCTGGGCTGACCGCCCGTCGCACTGAGCGTGTAGAAGGGGTCGAAGAGTTGCCCCAATGCGTCCGGCGGAATGCCTGGACCGGCGTCCGTCACCTCAACTTCGATCTCATCGTCGTGCGTGCGCGCGGCGACGCGCACCTCGGTGCCGCACGGCGTGTGCTTGGTGGCATTTTCGAGGAGATTCGAGAGCACCTGATCGATCTCGGTGGAGTCGACGAATACGGGAGGCAGATCGGACGGCACATCCGTCGTGACCGTGCATCGGCCGAGTCCGGGGCCGAGGCGCCCAACCACATCGTCGATGAGAGATCCGAGGTCGTACCAGTCTCGCTGCGGGTGAAGGCTTCCGCCCTGGATCCGCGAGAGATCGAGTAGGCTCCCAACGATCCGATTCAACCTCGTAGCCTCTTGCTCGATCGCCTCCGCGAAGGCGTCTCGTTCGTCCTCCGACCACGTGACGTCGTGCTGACGCAGGCTGCTGGCGGACGCGATGATCGAAGCGAGCGGCGTCCGGAGGTCGTGCGAAACGGCGTTCAGCAGCGCCGTTTTGAGGGAATCCGCCCGCTGCAGAACGTCGGCCTCCATCGCTTCGCGGCGGAGCGCCGAGCGTTCGACAGCTTGTCCGATTTGATTCGTCACCGCGAGGAGCATACGGTCTTCCGATCTGGCAAACGTCGTTGCCCCGGGGACCCGGACCAGAATCAGGCGCCCAATTTGGCGATCACGACTGTGGATTGGAACAACATGAAGCCGCCGCGGGTGTCTGCGCTCGCTGCGGGGTGTTGAGGATGGAACAGCCCGAAACCAGTGGCCCGGGACCCCCAGGGCCGTCCCTCGTTCCTCTGGGTTCGTGCCCAACACCATCGCCGGCTGCGTGGCCACGTGTCGAGTTGCCTCGACAGCGTACGGGGCGCCTACCTCCGCTCGCTCAATGCGGCCCCCGGATGCGCCGTGGACTTCGATCGCCACGGCGTCGAGGTTCAATTCCCGCCGCAGCCGCCTCGAGACGGCTGGCAACGCCTGGTCCAAGTCGGATTCTGACAGCGTGCGACCGACGTCGTAGAGCACGATAGCCTCGCGCTCACGGGCTTCCGCCTCTCGCGCCCGCTGGCGCTGAGCGGCTGCCAACTGACCCGTCGCAACGGCCGTGAACAGGAGCACGAGGAGGGCGATCCACTCTTCGGGATCTGTGACCGTCAGCGTGTGGATCGGCTGGATGAAGAAGAAATCAAAGGCCAGAAACGCGGCCATCGAAGCGACCACCGCCGGCCCCTTGCCGAAGAAGATGCCGAGCGCGCTCACCGCTATGAGGTAGAGCATCGACGCGTTCGCGAGATGGACCTGTGTGCTTGCTAGCCCGATTGCGCCGGTGACAATGCCGACGGCGACCAGTGCGGACACGTAGCCCGCGAGCCGACGCATCCAACCCAGGCTCCGCAACCTATCCAGCGCGACCAGCCTCAGCGTGCTCATGACGAAATCGGGCAGTTGCGCAGCGCCAGAAGATGCACCGAATGACTCATCGCGACACACGTGACCCGACGCGCATGACCTGCCACAACCCCGGCCTGGCCGCCCATGTCGCCACGCTCCGATCCTGGTGACGGGGACTGAAACACAGTCGCGCAAACCGTCCTTCGACTGAGATCACCAGATCGACACCAGCGGAGTCCGCGACATGGCGAGCGAGATCGCTCATTCCACGACGCCATGGGGCCGCGAGCAGTGCCCCCAAGTGAGGGTTCCGCGCAATGGTCGCGGCCGTGGCGGCAATGAACTCGACGAGCGCGCGATCCGACGGCGAAATGGATCCGTCGGTGCTCCAATCCATGGTTAGCTTACTCTGTGGAGGTGGTAGGGCACATCGACCACAACGGTGTGCGGACGCGCAAAGAGGCGGAGCTTCAAGCGCAACGCCGTCTGACCGTGGAGCAACTGCTCCCAGAGGTGGCGAGGGACGAATTCTGGCAGCACGACGGTGATCGGCCTGCCGGGCTCCTGGTCATCTTGCTCTGCGATGTACGCGACGAGGGGCGGAATCAGCGAGCGAAACGGTGACTCGATGATTACCAGGGGAACTTCGCTCTTCATCTGATCCCATCGCTGCCGCAGCAACGCCGCCTGGCCGCGGTCATCAGATACGTGGACAGCGGTGACGTTCGGCGAGATCGACCGTGCGTAGGAAAGCGCCTCGATCGTCGCTCGATCGAGGGCGCGGATCGGCACTACGACGTCGGGCGCGGGCGGCGGGGGCGGCAGCGTCTCAGGCCAATCGATCGCGAGGGCCGCCTCCACATGTCCATAGTGGCGACGAATTGCCCACATTACCGAGATGAGGATCGGGATGAGCACCAGCACCATCCAGGCGCCGAGGGAGAACTTGACCGCTCCGACAACGATCGCCACGACCCCCGTCGCAAGCGCCCCGATCCCGTTGAAAAGTGCGCGCCAGCCCCATGTCCGTTCGACCGACTTCAGTCGCCACCAGTGCCGAACCATGCCCGTCTGGCTCAGCGTGAACGCGACAAAGACGCCCACCGTATAGAGCGGAATGAGATTCGTGACGCTTCCGCCAAACCCGACGATGAGCGCGGCGGCAAGCAGGGCGAGCAGTGCGATCCCCACGTTGAACGCGAGACGCTCGCCACGAAATTGGAACGCGCGCGGCAAGTACCCGTCCTTGGCCAGAATGCTGGCCAGCCGAGGAAAATCGGCGAATGCCGTGTTAGCAGCGAGAACGAGTAGCAACGCCGTCGAAATTTGGATCAAATAGTGAAACGGCGTCCCCTCGCCGACGAGGGTTCGGGCGAGCTGACTGACGACGGTCTCGGCTTCTGTCGGATCGGGAAGAATTCCGAGTTGTCCGGCCAGGAAGCTGATCCCCAAGAAGATGATCCCGAAGAAGCTTCCCATGAGGATCAACACCATCCGCGCCCTCGCCGACTCTGGCGGAGCAAATGCTGGAACGCCATTCGAAACCGCTTCCGTGCCGGTGAGGGCTACCGAACCCGAAGCAAACGCGCGCAGCAGGAGCACGATTCCGAGCCCCTGGGTCCCCGCGGCCTCCTGCCACTCAAGAGGCGCGTGATAGGTCGGGAGGGCGCCCGTAGTAGTGAGATAGAGCCCATATGCCAGAAGCCCAAAAATCGACACGAGATACAGGTACGTTGGTGCTGCGAAGATCGATGCGCTCTCTCGGATCCCGCGGAGGTTTCCCATGGTGAGCAGGACTACGAAGCCCACCCCGATCCATACCTTCGGTTCGTACATGGCGGGAAAGATAGAGGTGAGAGCCGCGACCCCCGCAGCAATCGAGACCGATACGGTCAGGACGTAGTCCGTGAGGAGAGCCGCCGCGGCGGTGAGGCCCGCCGGCGCGCCGAGGTTGTCATTGGCCACGATGTAGGAGCCGCCGCCATTTGGATATGCATGGATCGTTTGCTGATAGCTCGCCACGACAATGGCAAGGACGATCACAATGGCAATCGTGATCGGCAATGTGAGGCTGAGCGCGCCCGCCCCCGCAAGGAGGAGCACGCGCATAATCTCCTCCGACGCGTAGGCGGACGACGAGATGTTGTCCGAGGCGAAAACGGCCAGGCCCTTGACCACGCCAATGCGCTCGTGAAGCTCGCGCTCGTTCGGGATCCGCTGCCCGATGATCACTCGGCGGACACGCTCGGCGATCCGCCCAAAAGTCCCGGATGGGTGAAATACGCGTTCGGTCGCTACGAGCTGGCCCGGCCCAGAAACTCGAAACTCCGGAGCTCGACGTCTGACGGTCCGAACGTAGCGGTCGCCAGGCCTCCGGCCGGCAACTTCGACACTGCGGCCCTGGTGCCGCCCGATTCGCACCTTTGTCTGGCCGGGGTCCGTCCTCGCGTCGCCCCGCCCGGAGCCGTTCGCGCCATGTCGGTCAGGCCGGATTTCTGCGTCCGGCTGGTCCGACGATCTCTCCATCTCCTGTTCCTGTCTGGACCCGTTGGCGGGCACCAGCCCCGCACACGCTCGGAAGCGCTGCGCAATCAGGACGATAGAGGGCTTTCGCTCAACAAGATGTCAACAGACCCGGGCTCCACCTCAATATTTCCTCAACAGCCTCAAGACGTAGCTGTCTCGCGGAGCCAGCGCATCAGCTCCTCGGAGGGAACCGGCCGAGACACGTAGTACCCTTGGACCTTATCGCAACCCATCTCCGCCAGCGTTCCGGCTGTGGCCTCGTCCTCGACCCCTTCCGCGGTCACGGTCAGCCCCAGTCGATGGCCCAGATCAATGGTCGTCGCCACCACAAGCCGCTCTCGATCCGTCCTCCTCATTCCGGCGACGAAGGAAGAGTCGATCTTCAGCTCGTCCAAGGGCAAGCGTGACAGGTACGAAAGCGAGGAGTAGCCCGTTCCAAAATCATCCACCGAGATCCCGACACCGAGCGCCTGGAGCTGCCCCAGGACGTACCGCGCATTGTCGGGATCCACCATGAGCGTGCTCTCGGTTACTTCCAGGATGAGGGCGTGGGGATCCAACCCAGCCCCGCCCAGTAGCTCGCTCACCGCGGGCACCAGGTCTTGCCCGTGCAGGTCTCGCGTCGACAAGTTCACGCTCACGGTAAGGGGCAAGCCCGCGGCGCTCCACGTTTCGGCCTCATTGATGGCGGTCCGGAGCGCCCAAATCGTCAACGGTTTAATCGCATTCCAGCGTTCGGCGAGATGGATGAACTCAGATGGCGGAACGAAGCCCTGTGAAGGGTGCGCCCATCGCGCGAGAGCCTCGACCTCTTCGATACGTCCCGTGCGCAGTGTGCGCTTCGGCTGGTAGTACTGAACGAGGCGGTTCTGCTCGATCGCCTCGCGAAGCTCGGCGCGCATGGCTAGTCTGCGCACGGTGCGGCCGTCGTCTTCTGAGCGATACACCGCGCAGGGAAGGTGCATTTCGCGCGCGTTTTGGACGGCGACGTCCGCGTGCCGAAGGAGCTCCTCGCCATCTTTCCCGTGCATTGGGTACAGAGCGATTCCCATGCTGGCACTCAGGGCGATCCGGTTGCGGTCAATGAGAAACGGCTCCTCGAATGCTGCCGCGACGCGCTCCGCTACGTTCAGCGCGCTGACCTCGTCGCTGTCCCGCAAGAGCGCAACGAACTCGTCGCCGATCAGCCGCGCAAACGTGTCGGAAACGCGAAGGGTTGCCCGTAGGCGCTGCGCCACCATCGCCAGCACCGCGTCGCCCAGCGTGTGTCCGAGCGCCACGTTCACGTCCTTGAATCGATCGATGTTGATCAGGAGCACCGCCAGCGGCTCGCGCTCGCGAGCCGCCACGAGACACGCGCGCTCGAGCAGGTCTTGGAGCAGCGGGCGGCTCGGCAAGCCCGTCAGCCGGTCGTACATCACCTGCTGCAGGACCGCGTTCTCGTCGAGCTGCTTTCGCCTGGTGACGTCGTGCAGATGAAGCAGCAGGCCGCCTATCTGCGGGTCGGCTGTACAGTTGCGTATGGACGCGCCCACCCAGCGCCAACCCCCGGTAGGCGCAGCCACCCGAAATTCCTCGTAGCTGGTGTCCCCTTCGCGCGGCCCGACAGCGGCGATCGCCAACCGGAGCCGCTCCACGTCTTCTGCGTGCACGAGCGCGAAAACATTCGTGGACGCCATGTCGCGCGGTGGATGACCCAGAAGCACCTCAGTGGAGCTTCCGGCGTAGCGGATCGTGCCGTCGTCCGAAACCACGAGCAGCCCCGACGCGGTCTGCTCAGCAAGCGCGCGGAGCGTCGATTCGCTTGGCGAGCCGTCGCCTTGCCAGCCGTCCTTGTGCGGCTCCACTCGATCCTCCGTGCTTCGCGCTGCGGGTGGACTGCCCACGCACCACCGTCGCGGGTTCCAAGCGGATGTCCTCGTCTACACGGTCCGCGTCAAATGATATCGCCCTCCCCGAGGCGGAATGTACAGATTCGTAATCACTCAGTAATAGACATGTAATGATCCGCGGTCGTATCTTTCGCTCCGCTCACAGCGCGACAGCCCCAGTCGCGTGCGATCAGGACGAAATGGACCAAAATTGGCTCCCGCGGACCGTCTGCAGGCCCCTTCTCGCCGTCCGGGGCGCCTCCCCAGCAGTCAGCAGATTTCGGACGCTGTGGCTTGCTTATCGCTCACGGTGGTCGCCCGCGGGATGCATCAATGCCGCGGCTCTCGCGCTCGCCACGATCTACGGCCTGGTCATTCTCCAGGGCGTCGTGCGTGACGGCCTCTATGCGTGGGCCGGTTCCGATTTCCGGGCCTATCGAGCCGCCGCGGAGGTGGCGCACGATTACGGCTATGCCAAGGTCTACGACTTGCAGCTGCTCGGCGCCTTCGAGAGCCACCTCGTCGGCTTTTCGGAGCCAGGGCAGTTCCGCACGAATTTTGTCACCGTGGACGTGCCCTATCTCCCCGCCTACCTGGTCTTGTTCCAGCCGCTGCTCCTCGTCGATTGGACGACCGGATTTGCGATCTGGAGCGCCCTGAGCCTCGCGGCGATCACGGCCTATCTCCTCGTGCTCAAGCGATCCACGGGGATCCATTCGTCGCGCAGCATCGGGCTCGCCGTCGTGCTCTCGTTTCCGTCCTTGTATTCATTGCGGTGGGGCCAGGTGAACCCTTTTCTGTTGATCGCGCTCGGAGAGTTCCTCCGACTCGGGATGCGTGGGGCAGACTACCGGTCGGGTCTCTGGCTAGGCGCGCTTCTCGTCAAACCCCAGACGTTGATCCTCTTCGCACCGGCTCTGGTCATCGCCCATCGATGGCGAATGCTCCTTGGACTCCTCACCATGGCTGTCGCCGTCATCCTCGTCTCTCTGGCGGTCGGAGGTGTCGAGGCCCTCGCGAGCGAGGCCCAGCTCATTCTGTCGTACTCGGCGGACGGCATCACGGCGCAGCCAAGTATCATGCCGAACTGGCGAGGCATGGCCGTTCGGCTTGCGACGCAGATCCCGCCGACGATTGCCTGGTCGGTCGCGATCACGGGCATGCTGCTCACCGCCATGTGTGCGCTGTCCCTGTGGCACCGAGCACGACGCCCTCATTCACGCGCATTCGCGACAATGACGCTCGGGACCCTCGCGGCGACCTGCAGTGTGACGTGGTATTCGCTTATCGACACCGGCCTGCTACTCAGCGCGCCACTCTTCTACCTGGCCGGCCGGGGACGCTTGCCCGTGCGCATCGCCGCCGCGTGGATTCTCGCCCCGTACCTTGCCCTCTTCGCGGCCGCCATCGATCTCAGTCTCAACCCGATCGCGCCGTTTCTCGCCAATTTGCTCCTCGTCACGTGGAGCGCGCTCACATTCCACCGGTCTGCGGTCCCTGAGTCCACAGCGATGGCTCACGAGGTGGAGTGGTCGACGGACGTACCTCTCGGGTGACAACGGACAGGAGCGCAAATCGCCGATCGGCCGGGGGCTCGTCCCTACCGTAGCGCGCTCGCCGGGAGCGCGGCCGCATCACCGATGTCCATTCCGGCCGCCTGCCAGGGCGTGTCGCTCGGCACGACTCGACTGAAGACGGCGAGCCGGTCGTATGGGATCGTAGGATCGAGGCCAGGGGGCTCTCGTCCGTCCTGTACCGCTCGCACCGCGTCCAGCAGGCGCTGCCGAAGCCGAATGGTGACCACGTCGGCCAGCCCCAGATGCTCTCGTGTTCGGTCGTAGATCGGCCCCATGGACTCGATCATCGCCATATCCTCGTGGGGTCGGCCGGGAATGCCGGAGAACGTGCGTTTGGCCCGCATCGCACCTCGGTCCTGCAGGTACCGATTCTCCAGCCGACGCTTGATCTTCCGCCCGGACTCGTCGATGTCGACGCCCACCACCAGAAAGCGATCCGGCTCGATTTGGTCTACCTCCATGCTGGGATGGTAGCGAATCTCGTAGTACCAGTTGCTGTAGTCATCCGCTGGGACGAACAGGTGCACACCCCACGGGTGCGCGCCCACGTCGCAGCTCGCATCGCCCCAATTTCCCGATTCGGGACCGGTGACGTACGAGGTGAATGGCACGACGAACGGCCGAGCGGAGACTGCCTTCCCGCCCCCCGGGTCTCGAGGATCAGGCTGCGTCGCCACGTGAACCAGGCCGTATCGTGTATCGACAACCTCGACGCGGCGGGGCTTCTGACGCAGATGGGCCTGTTCATCCGGATACCGCATGATGTCGCGCCCATCGTGCAGGACCGGATTGTGGGAGCGGTCCATGGAGCCTTCGAGGCTCTGCAAGTAGTTGCACTCCTCGAAGACTTTCTTGATGGACCGATTCGGCGCCGGCACCAGAGTCCAATGGAAATCGGGGAATGGCGGCCGTGTTCCGCGGGGCCCAAGGTAGGCCCAGATCACGCCCCCCTGTTCGTGCACTGGGTACACGTCAGCCTTGACGCGGTCCCGGACGACACTCCCTTCGGGCTCACACGGCGTGTCGAGGAGATTCCCGTCGACGTCGCATTTCCACCCGTGGTAGAGACAGCGCAGGCCGCCTTCCTCGTTGCGCCCGAAATACAGCGCCGCTCCGCGATGCGGACAGTTCTCGGGCATCAGCCCGACCCGTCCGCGACTATCGCGAAAGGCGACCAGGTCCTCCCCCAACAGTCGGACACGGACTGGGTCACCGTCCGGCTCCGGTAGCTCGGACGACAGGCAGGCCGGCAGCCAGAATCGCCGAAACATCTCCCCGCCGGGCGTTCCAGGTCCGGTTCGGGTGATGAGCTCGTTCTCTTCCTTGGACAGCATCATCAGTCTCCCAAGTCAAACTGTGTCCCGCGCTTGCTCGGGGACGCCCGCGTGATCGCCCATATGGCGGACGGTCGCCGGATGACCGAGCGTAGTGTACGCAGCCCGCGAGCCGCGCACAACGCGTCTATCGCGTTGGGACACGCGTCCAAATTCGGGAATCCAGCCCGAGTCCAGTCGTTGGATCCGCGGGACGAACCGGGATCGACAGCGGGCAGGTCATCTCCCATAATGCAGTGCTCTGACCGATACGACGTGGTGAGGCTGCCATGGGACTTTTGAACCGCCTTGGATCCGCGAATCCATCCAGTCCCCCATCTCCTGAATCGGCAACCGCGACACCGGGAGGGTCTCAGGCCACCAGTGATTCGACCAATGCAAGAGCCACGGCGGGGCCGCCGGAAACCATTAGCTCGGACGCGGACCTGAAGAGCTGGGTGAAGACCAGAATCGTCGCCAATCTGGAGCGCCGCCCGGGCGCCGCCACCAAGTCCGGCATGCGCCAGCACATCCGCGAGCTCTTCGACCAGATCGTGGAAAGCCAGACGATCGAGCTATCCGAATCGGCGCTGGAAAGCCTGTTCGAAGTCATCGTCGCGGACCTCATCGGCCTGGGCCCCCTCGAGCCGTTCGTGCGGGACCCGACCGTCGAGGAGGTCCTCGTCATCGGGCCGCAGCAGGTCTACATCCGGGAGGGGGGCAAGTTCCATCTCACGGACGTGCAGCTCGACAACGAATCCCAGGTTCGCCTCTTCATCGACCGATTGGTCGCGTCGGATGGGCAGCGCGTGGATGAGTCCAACCCCGTCTGGCTCGGCTCGCTGTCCGATGGCAGCCGCGTGTCCGTGGCGATCCCGCCGGTGTCCGCGCGTGGGTCCGTCATCGCCATCCAGCGACCGCGGACCGAGCAGCTGAGCGCCAGTGACCTGCTCGGGCGCGAATTCCTCACCGGCGAGATGGTGGCGCTGCTGCGTGCCTGCGTCATGGCGAAGCTCAACATCGTCGTGACCGGCCCACCCGGCGCGGGAAAGACGACGCTATTGAATCTCCTCTGCTCGTTCATTCCCGCGGGGGAGTTCGTTACCATGGTCGGGAGGGGCCCCACTCTGCTCGGCGACGCCCCGGTGGTCGCTCTGGAAGAACGGCCTGCTGATGCGAGTGGCCACGGCGAGATCGGAGCGACTCAACTCCTCCGCAATGCCCTGGCCCTCCGTCCCGACCGAATCGTTCTTGCTCAGTGCACTGGCCCCGAGGCGCTGGATATGCTGGAGGCCATGACTCGCGGCGTCCGGGGATGGCTGACGGCGGTCGAGGGCGCATCGCCGACCCAAGCCCTCGGCTGGGTGCAGCACCTCGCGTCATCCGCCGGTACCCATGCCACACCGTCCGCTATCCGTGAGTGGATCGCCGCGTGCGTGGACGTGGTCGTCCACGTGGACCGAGGGGGCGACGGAGCGCGCAAGGTCACCAGCATCAGCCAAGTCGCCGGGCTCGACGCGGCCGGCCAACTCGCGCTCAACGACGCATTCCGATTCGAGATACCGCATGATGGGGCGGCCGCCGGGCGATTCGTTGAGACCGGTCAAGGCTCCGGCCTGATTCGTCGACTGCACGACGCGGGGATCACCCTCCCGGATTGATCTCCGCCGCATACCGCTGACTTTGCAGGGAGGACGACGGAACGTGGAGAGCCCATTCATCGTCGAGAGCCTCGATCACATCGTGCTGCGCGTTCGAGATCTGGAGAAGTCGATCGCCTTCTATGAGATGTTCGGGGGTCGCACCGCTGCGACCGGCGCCGTCAACACGCCCATGGCGCTTGGTCCCGCGACCCGCGTGTTGCTCCATCACGAGCCCAACTACACGCCGCGGCCGGACGGGCAAAATCTCCAGCACCTCGCCCTGTTTCTCAGGACCGATCGCAGCATCGACGAGCTGCTGGACTACGTGCGCGCCCACGGCGCCAAGCCGTGGGACGGCCCGAAGGACGTGGGCCGCGGCTGGATCCAGTTCCGCGTCAATGACCCGGACGGCAACGAGATCGAGCTGCGGGTCACTCAGGCCGAGAGGTAAGCCTCCGGATCGAGGTGGAAGAAGTCGCAGACGTTGCCGCTCAACATCTGGGCCCGCTCGTCTTCCGGCACCCCCGCGAACGTCACCTCGATCGCCTGCTGCGACTCCGGCCAATCGCTCTCCGCGTGGGGGAAATCGTTCGCCCACATCATGCGGTTGACACCGATCTCGTGGCGCATGCGTACGCCGACCGGATTCTTCATGAATCCCCAGTAGAAGTGCTCGCGCACGTACTCGCTGGGCATCCGATCGAGCTTGCGCACGCCCAGATAGCGCGACGACCAGGAGATGTGACGCTGGTACTGGTCGTCGAGCGTCTCCAGGAAGTGAGGCAGCCAGCCCACCATCGTCTCGGCGAAGTAGAAGCGCAGACCGGGGAAGCGCTCGAACAATCCGTCGAAAATCATCTGGACGGCGTTTCCGGCGCCGCGCACCGCGTACATCGTGAACTTCGAAAAGGGATCGAGGCCCCGGGCCACGTCCCGCAGATCGTACGGCAGCCCGGCTTGCTCCCACGGGAGTGGGAATGGCGGGTGGCCAGCATCTGCCCCGGCCCCGGCAAGGTACATGTGCGCGGTCAGAGGCATGTTCAGCTCGAGCGCGCGCTCCCAGAAGCGGTCGTCCTCGGGCGTGGGATACTCCTGACCGCTGGGATACCGCGTCAGGCAGACGCCCTTCAGGCCGCTGGCGGCGCAGTACTCCAGCTCCGCCACCGCGTCATCGATCCCGGAGTCCGGAATCATCCCCATGGCCATCAGCCGATGCGGCGATGCCGTGCAGTACTCCTCCGCCAGGAACTCGTTGTAGGCATGGATCACGGCCGCATAGGCCGCGACGTCCTTCGCCTTGATCCGTCGGTAGGAGTCGGCCCCAGCGGGCGATGCGTACATGATCTCCCCGTCGACCCCGTCGATATCTTGCTCCTGCAACCGCTGCTGAGGGCTCCCTCGACCGGGGGCTGAATCGAATCGACCGAGGTTGGGCGTCCGTTTCTCGTACGGAAGGCCCGAAAGACCAGCGGTACACATCTCGGGCCTGCCATCCAGCACGACCGTCGCGTCGGTCCCGTCCGGCAGCTGAATCGTCTTCGGGGCGCAGTCGCGGTACTTGGGTGGCACGCGCCAGGTCCAGCGCTCCGCGGCGATCTGCAGGTGTGAGTCGGCTGAGATGATCGGATAGCTGCGAGCCATCGGGTCCTCCTCGTCGGTGCGGGAAGTTGCCGCCATTGTCGCTTCGTTACCTGAACTCCCACTCGTACACGTTCCATGCGAGGTTCGACTCCGGAACGGCGATAGCGGGACCTGTCAACCCTCGAACGTAGGCGAACGGCTGCGCGCTGAAGAAGAGCGACACCAGCGGTAGGTCGTCGCTGTAAATGCGAAGCATCTGACGCACCAGGTCCACGCGCTCTCCGCGATCCAGCGTGGTGTTGAAGCTGCTGAGGATCCGGTCAAACTCCGGGGAGACCCAGCCACCGCGATTGCCTCCAACCCATCGGTTCGCCTGGCTGGGGATCTGGCTAATCGCCAGGTAGTTCAGCGCGGAATCACCCAGGTTTGTATTGCTCGTGAACATCGAAGGGAATGTCGCGCGGACCTGCCCATCCCGCGACTGCGCGGACGGGAGCACCTTCTGTTGAATATCGAACCCCGCGCGACCGAGCCCATCGGCCATCACGAGAATCTCGCGAACGAAATCGGGATTCTGATTCGTGACCAGCTCGAGCGACAGCCGCCCGTCCGCTCCTTGGTAGAAGCGGTCGCTCCCTTTGACGAAGCCGGCCTGACTCATCAGCGCCTCAGTGGTTCGGGGATCATACGGATACGTCGTGATGGAGTCATCCAGGGCCTCGCCCCATGCCGAGCCTTCCCAGATGGGCGTATCGGCGAAGATCGCCTGGCCCGCGTACACGGCCTCGTTTATCGCCTGTTTGTCGATGGCGTGCGCGATTGCCTTTCGTACGCGGACGTCGAGAATGGCGTTCGGATTTGCTAAATCGGGGCGAAGCTGGAAGGCCGTGGCGTGCCAGGCGTTGGGCCAGCGAAAGACCGCGCCATCGTTCGTCTGGGCCCACTGCGCCCGTAAGGTCTCGGCAGCCTGGGCGATCGAGCTGTCCGTCGCCACGTGCGCCTCCCCCGAAAGCAGCGTCGCCATCACCACGTTCTGATCGTTCCCGAATCGCAGCTGGATGCGAGCGATCTTTGGCGCGCCCAGCGGGTAGCCTTCAAACCGGATCGCGTCGATGGACCCGCCCTGCTGCCATTGCTGCATGCGGTAGGGTCCCGCTCCTATGTATTCGGGTCCCCAGAACGAATTGGTGGCGAACGCATCGCGACCGGTCGACGCCATCTGATCGAAAGCGCCCGCCAGGATGTGCTGCGGGAGCGGGGGGAACTCCCGGTTGTACAGCGAGAGGGTGTTGGCATCGGGGTAGGGCACGCTCCAGTTGATCACGAAGTGCTCGCGATCGAGAACTTCCAGGTCTGTGATCGACGACATGGGCGGCTGGCTGGCGAGGCCAAGCTCGGGCGTGGAATACACGTGCCAGGCGAACTCGAAGTCGTTCGCGGTGAGCGGCTCGCCGTCGTGCCACGTGAGATTGGGCCGCAAGGTGTACAGAGTGCGCATGGTGCCATCGGGAAACACCTGCCACGTATCGGTGTGGAGCGCGGGGATGCTTGCGAGCAGCTCGGGTTGAGGTTGGCCCCGGGCATCGATGAGGGTGGGCAGCGCGTTGAAGATGCGCAGCGCGACGTGGAGGCCTGCTCCCTTCTGGACAAATCCCCTCGTTGCGACCGTGGCCGGTTCCACGCCGACCAGAATCACCAGCGGGCGGTCTGCCTGCCCCGTGTCCCTCGGCGCTGTTGATTGGCCGACGCTTGCGGGTGTGGTCGTGCATCCAACCAGAGCGGTGACCAGAAGCACGAATGCGCGGGACGCGTGCCACCGCACCCTGTCGCGAAGTACCCACAGGATCCCCCGTCCCATGCCTTTCTCCTGCCCATCGGAAATCGTGCGATGGCACCATGATACTGATCGGCGGACCGGGACACATCATGGCCAATCTTCTGCGGCGACGCTGTGCCGATTCGAGCGCGAAGCGCCGTATCGTGGCGCGCCCATCCGGTACTATGGGCCCGTGACTGAGGTTGCGCCCCCCGGGCGAGCCGGCGGCCGTGCAGAAGGAAACGCAGTTTCGTGGAATGCGTTTCTGTCGATCTATTTCCCCGCGATGCTCCTCGCCCTGGGGACCGGCGTCGCACTGCCCGCCATCCCGCGGATCGCGAAATCGTTCGACGTGAGCTTTGGCCTTGCGAGCTTCGTCGTCACGTCATTTCTCATCGGGGGAATGGTCGGCACGCTGCCGACAGGATGGGTGATCGACCGGTTCGGACGCCGCCCGGTGATGATCGCCGGCCCGATCCTCACCGCCGCCATGGCCCTGCTTGTCATGACCGCCCAATCCTTCCCGGAGCTGCTGATCTATCGCTTCTTCGACGGTTGGGCAGCGCAGATGTGGCTTCTCGCCAGGCTGGCCCGGATCTCGTTCGGGGCCGCTAGCAGCCAACGTGGCCGGCAGGTGACGTGGATGTACGGGATGGACAACGTCGGCCGACTGGCGGGACCGCTGGTCGGCGGGCTGATCGCCGCGACGTGGGGTGATCGAAGTCCCTTCGCCGCGTACGCCGTCCTCGCCCTCCTGGCGCTGATCCCGACCGTCAAGCTGGCGCCGGAGATCCGGCCAGTGCAGGTGGAACGAAGCCGGTCTGCACCGAGCCAAACGCGTCGGCCCAGTCTGCGGGAGATCGTCTTGCCGCGCCTCCAGTATTTCGGCGTCGCGTTCTTCTCAGCCATGGCCCGCGGACCCATATTTGCCGGCGTCATGCACCTGTACGCGGCGTTCGCCTACAACCTCGACGCACAAGCCATAGGCGTCCTCGCGACCACGACGAGCGTCATGGCCCTTCCCGTGAGCTTTACCTCCGGGTGGCTGATGGATCGCTTCGGCCGCAAGATCACCATGGTGCCCGGCTTCCTCGGCGTGAGTCTCACGATGCTCGGCGTCGCGGCCACTGCGTTCCTCCAGCTCCCACTCGGCTGGTACGTCGCGGCGTTTCTCTGCGCCGCGGCGGCGCAGAGCCTCACCGGCGGCTCGGTGCAGACGATTGGCGCGGACGTGGCGCCCGACGGCGCACGCGGGATGTTTCTGGGTCTCTGGCGTTTCACCGCGCAGATCGGGACAGCCGCGAGCCCCTCAATCTTCGCCTTTCTGGCCGACCACAGCGGCTACGGCTTCTCGTTCGTCTACGTCGCCATGGCGGCGGCTGTCGTCGTCGTGCTGCTCATCGCCTACGTGCCCGACACGCGGGCGAGCCACGAGCCGGCGCCAGCGTCCGTCCCTGTCCCCGCTCGTTAAGCGAGGCTCACTCCTGGCCCCTTGCGGCGCTCACGACTCCTCATACACGCGAGCGATGAAGCCACTCGCGTCCAGCTCGCGCACGAAGCGCTCGTCGACGAAATCCCCGGGATCCGCGCTCGCAGCCGCCGGAAGGTCCCGCGCGATGATGCGAAGCGCGGTGGCCAATCCGTCTGTGCGCGGATAGGGCGCCTTCGGCATCCCGGGCATCGTCAGGTCGTAGTGCGTCTCCATCAGCGAGCGGTCGCGCTCGCCGGTGAACTCTTGCAGCACGCCGACCGTGAACGCGCGGTCCGTTCTGTACCGGTGGAGCCCTTCGATGTACGCGGCGATGAAGGACCGGGCAATATCCGGATGGGCGGCGACGTAGGGTCGCCGGGCCGCGATTCCTCCCAGCGAATAATTCAGCCCGTATTCCGCGAGATCGACGACCAGGTGGCACCCTCTACGCCGCGCCTCGATGGCTGCGGGAGGCGTGAGGACCACCGCGTCGTATTCCCCGCGCAAGAGCGCGTCGATCTGGCTGGCCTGGCTGCCCGCATGCGGAACCAGCGTCGTTCCGCCGATCCCCTCCCGGCCAAGCTGCTCGTGGAGGAACACGGTGAGCAGATCGGTGATCGCCCCATCCCCACTTCGCGCCAGCCGCGCCCCAGCGAGGTCGCGCTTGCTGCCGAGGCCGGGGCGGCCGACCAGAAATTGCTGATTGATCCCGAGGGCGAGGAACACCACGTCCGCTTCGCCGGTCAAAACCATACGAAGCATGGAGGGCGCGGCGAGGTTCCCGAACTGAAGCTCGCCCGCCATGAGTCCGTCGACGACGCTTCGCGCTCGGCCGCGGTCCTGCGGTTCGACGGCAAGCCCATGCTTTTCGAAGAGACCGGCTCGAACGGTGATGAGCATCGGTCCGGCCCCCTGGGCGGGCGTGGCGTACCCCGCCGCGATCGGCGTCAGCTCATCCATGCGCACCTCGTGTCACGTCGAGTACGGGAGAGCCGGGATCCTCGCGCCCGCCCATCGTATCGGGTCGCTCAATCGTCCGCCGCGGCCCACAGCCCCCAAACGGGCTTCACCTGGATGCCGGGCATGATCTCCCAGTGCTCGCCCATGTCGCGGGTGAGGGCGATCGCGCCTGGGCCGGTATCGACGTTGGGATAAGGATAGCGCCCCAACCCGGTGAACACGGCATTGCGATCGTGCGGGTGCGGGACGAAGCTCCACGCGCGCTCCCGCATATCCTCCGGAAGGCCCGCGCCGGCTCCCACCCGATGCCAGGATTCACCGCTGTCCAGGCTGCGAAAGATTGCGCCGCGCGCGCCCTCCGGTCGGTTCCACGAGCCCGGCGACTTATCGCCCGTCGAGATGAGCATCACCGGGTCTGCTGTGGGATCCTGAGATGGCACGACGATGAATTTGTAGAAATAATCGCGCGTGAAGCCGTTCTCGGCGCGCGTCCAACCACGCGCCAGATCCGTCGTCGAGAAGAAGCCGCGGGCCGTCGCGGCAAAGTATTGGGCGCGCCCCTGCAGCTTCGTCACCATGTGGATGTCCACGTAGTCGATGCCCTCCGTGGCGTCCTCCCACGTCTCGCCCCGATCGTCGCTCCGGATCACGCCGCCGTGCTCCAGCGCCAGCACGATGTGCTTGGGGTTTTCCGGATCCACGAAGATGTTGAGAATGTGGCTCTCTTCGCCCAAGACGGGATAGATCTGGCGGGCGCGGATCTCGGGCGGCAGCTCTTGGAGCCCCGTCAACTCCTCCCAGTGCTGACCGGAATCCTCGCTTCGATACAGATGCACCGGCGCGGTCCCCGCGTAGATGACGCGATCGTCGGTGGGATCGACCGTGAGTGACCAGACATCGTGCTCCAGCAGCTTTGTCCAGCTCCGGCCGGCGTCGTCTGTCCGGTAGACGCCGTCATGCTCGACGCCGGCGAACACGCGCTCTGGCGTGGAGCGGGAACCTGCCACCGCCCGGCAGGGTTCCTTCGGGATGCCCGGCCCAACGACCTCCCAGCCGGCGAGCCCCTCGCGCCACACGGAAAGCCCGCGTTCGGTCCCCGCGTACAACCGGACGTGCCCGCTCATCGCAGCCCTCCCATGTCATCGGCCTGCGCCACTGTAGGCTCGAGGCGAGCCGGCGTCAATGGTTCAAGCTGCGAGGGTGACGCAGCCGCTCTCACCGTGGCTGTGGCGCCACCGACACGGCCGACACCGGTGCGGGAACCTTCTGCACTGCATCGATATAGACCTGGATGTTGGTGTCGATCAGCTCATTCATGGGGTCCCGAATTACTCCGATCGGGTCCTCACCGTGCTGCACCTTGTCGATCTCCCGACGGAGCAGCTTGCGGAGTAGCACAACTCCCTTATCGGCCGTCGCGAGTCGCTCGACGGTGCGATCGGAGATCGCCCCCTGGGTTTCAAGGACCGTGTTGTCCTGGTATAGAAGCTGGTCCATGCGATAGGTGGCAAACGGATGGCGGGCGTTGGCCGGCGTTTTGCCGACGGTTTCATCGGCGTACCTGATCCGTCCAGAAGGGTCCCGGCCGGCCGCGGCCCGCGCGTCCGTCGGCGACGCATTGCCGAGACCCAGATCAATGAGAAAGCTGAACCGCCGCGTGTGGGTGTCGTCGATCGGCACTTTAAAGTTCAAGATGTTGTAAATGCGCTGACAGGTGGGAAATATGAGCAGGTCGGAATCGTCGTAGCCGTCTGCGTCCACCCGGTGGCGACTAATTCCGAACGCGGTCTCCGTGTAGTCGGTCGACGCGAGCTGGTCAATCAAACCCCGCGCTGTGTTCATGCCATCCACACCTCGCTGGCGCGTGGCCTGGTGAAGGATCACCGTGTGGGTTTGATCCACGTGATTCTCCATCGTCTGCAGCCAGTTACAGTCCAGGCTCTCCAGGCGTCGAATGCTGGAGATCACTCCCCGTTCGGTGACGTCGTAGCGCTGGAGCACGGGCGCCGGCGCTGGCCCCATGTACGTCCAGTACATGCCGTAACGCTCGACGACCGGATAGGCGCGGTGCTTGACCGTGAGATAGAACTTGCTGTCGGGCGGCTCTGCCGGCGTCTCGAGACAGTTGCCCCGCGTGTCGAATAGCCAGCCGTGGTAGGCGCACGCAATACCGCGCTCCTCGACTCGGCCGTACAGGAGTGAGGCGCCACGATGGGAGCAGTGGTCGGCGAGGAGCCCCACTCTACCGCTCTTGTCGAGGAAGAGGACGAGGTCCTCGCCCAGCATCCGAATGTATTTCGCGGGACTATCCGAGCAGACGTCCGACACAAATGCGACGGGATGCCAGTAGCGGCGAAGAAGCTCACCGCCCGGCGTCCCCGGACCCACTTGCGTAAGGAGTCGGTTTTCCTCCGCGGTCAACATGGCAGCCCCCCAAAAATCGTGGTCCTGAGTATAGATGACGCGTATCCACGCGCGCGGTTGCCTCGATATCGTTCGTCCCGTGAACCATTTTGGGATCCCCCGTACAATGGCCGACAACATTGGCCCCAGTGTAGGTCGTAATTTGGAGGAAGGATGCTCAGCCGCGAAGAAAATGAGCTTCTCACCCGCGTCGGTCCGGGCACGCCGATGGGAGAGATGATCCGACGATTCTGGGTGCCGGCCTGCCTGTCGGAAGAGCTACCGGAGCCGGATTGCGACCCCATCCGCGTCCGCCTCTTGGGCGAGGACCTGGTGGCGTTCCGCGACACGTCCGGCCGCGTCGGGCTGATGCAGCACCGGTGTCCGCACCGGGGCGCATCGCTGTTCTTCGGCCGCAACGAGGAGGGAGGGCTGCGCTGCCTCTACCACGGGTGGAAGGTCGACGTGGAGGGGAAGATCCTCGACACGCCGTGCGAGCCGTCCGAGAGCATGATCCGCCACCACGTAACGCACCGCGCCTATCCGACCGTCGAAGCCGGCGACGTGCTGTGGGCCTACCTCGGACCCAGGGAGAAGCAGCCGCCCTTCCCCAACTATTGGTGGACGAACGTGCCGGCCAGCCACCGCGTCGTCGGGAAGATCGACTACGCCTGCAACTACCTCCAGGGGTTGGAGGGCACGGTGAGCGATGCGCACAACAGCGCCCTCCACGCGGGTTTTGCGTTGATGCACTGGACGCCTGATCAGATCGAGCGCATACGCGGGATCCGCATGGTGGGCACCGTGGGCTCGGAGGCGGCGCTTCCGCACACGTTGGATATCGTTGATACGGCCTACGGCTTCCGTTACGGGAGCGCGCGACGCGATCGACCCGCCCCAGAAGGGAAGAAGGTCCTGAACATGACGCCGATGCTGCTCCCGTTTCACGTCTGGTTGCACGAGGTCCCACACATGTTCGTGCCCGCAGATGACGAGCACACGTGGCTCTACGACGTGCGTGCTTCTGAAGTGCACGCGATCGACCGGGATACGGAACTCGCGCAGCGCGGCGAGCGCGTTGGGGAGGACCTCGCTCCTGACCACCACAAGCTCCGCACCCTGCAGAACAACTACCAGCAGGATCGCACAGCGATGCGGGAGCGGCGGGAGTACTGGAGCTACTCGGGGATCCCCTGGGGAAAACCGCTGCAGGATATGCTGGTCACCGAGAGCATGGGCCCGATCTACGATCGGGAGACCGAGCATCTCGGGATGAGCGATACCGTTGTCGTTCACCTTCGAGCGCGCATGCTGGCGGCAGTTCGGCGATTCATGGAATCGGGGGAGACGCCGGCGGAGGACAGATCCATCCGTTGGGATCTCATCCGAGGGGGAACATCCGTCGTCCCCGTCGACATCCCATGGTCGGCCCTCGAATACCCCGACGAGGCCGAGTCAGGCGTTCGCTGATGCTTCCGTGTATCGGAACCAGGAGAGCATGAGAATAATGACGTATTCATGCATGTCGGGCGACAGTCACGTCCAGTTCGAGGCGGAAACCTATGCGCACCGCGTTCCTGAGAAATTCCGCGACAAGCTGCCCCAGCGGATCAAGCTGCCGAACGGCGGGGATGGACGGCGCTATCCAGACGGCACGACGTTCGTCGGCAGCACCGGACACTACGCGGGCCATAGTCCCGAGACGTTCGATCCGCGCCTCGTCCATTTCGACGAGGAGGTCGGCCACGGTGGTCCCGAGCAGCGACTGAGGGAGCAGGACGCGGACGGCGTCGACGCCGAGATCCTGTACACGATCTGGGGTCGGCGGGGCTTCGACACGGAGACCACCAAAGCCGTCGTTCATGCGTACAACGCCTATCTCGCCGAAGAATTCTGCTCCTACGCGCCCGATCGGCTGCTCGGGATCGGGCTCCTTCCCCACAGCGGGTTGGTGGACGACGACATCGCGGAGATGGAGCACTGCAAGAAGCTGGGGCTCACCGGCGTCGTCGTGTACAAGTGGCCGAACGGCCAGCGCTACCCCACGCCCGAGGACGACCGGTTCTGGGCCGCGGCGCTCGATCTTCAAATGCCCATCAGCGTGCACACGGCGATGAACATTCGGCGCGCAGAATACGGCGAGTTCTCGATCAAGTACCCGATCGAGCCCGACGGCTGGGAGCGGCCGCCGATCTGTATCGTGGACCGGATGTCGCGCTACGGCACGACCCACTGCGGCTGCCTCGAGTTGACCGAAATGATCATGACGGGAATCTTCGACCGCTTCCCGGCCCTGCACATCTACTTTGCGGAGAATCAGATCGGCTGGATACCCATCTTCAAAGAGCAGATGGACATGATCTACGAGGTCAACCACGTTTGGGCGGAGCGGGCACTCGGACTCCATAGGTTGCGGCGAAAGCCGAGCGAGTACGTTGAAGAGCACGCGTACTGGGGGTTCTTCGATGACCCCATCGGCGTCAAGCTTCGCCACGAGGTTGGCATCGATCGCATTATCTGGGGAAGCGATTTTCCGCACGAGGTAACCCGCTGGCCCGAATCGCAGAAACTGCTCAGCCAGCAGCTCGCGGAAGTGCCCGCCGACGAGCGGCGGAAGATGCTCAGCCAGAATTTGATCGACTTCTTTCACCTCGACAGGTAGTGGAGGCGGCGGATGACAGCGTGGCTCCCAGATCCTCGCACCTCCATGCTGGTCCTGTCCGCGTTTGTGGTTGCCGCATGCATGCCCGCTCCTCAACCCGCTCAACGGGCGGGGCAGGCTGCGGAACCGCACGCGGAGCACGTGCTCGTTGTATCGATCGAGGGCGAGCCGCAATTCATCGCTGCGCTGGCGCCGATGGCTGGCCTGGGCGCCAGCGACTTCTGGACGCGCGCCTTCAGCGCGTTTCTGGACCTGTACGACGGCGATAGCATCTCTCACCCGTACCTCGCCGAGGCGCTGCCGGCTCTGCACGACGATAGCTGGGTGGTGTTCCCCGACGGGACGATGGAGACTCACTACCGCCTGAAGCCGAATCTGGTCTGGCACGACGGGGCGCCGCTCACCGCAAGCGACTTCGTGTTCACTTTTGAGAATGCGACGCCGGAGATCGGCTTTCGGACCGGCATCGCACCGTACAACCAGATGGATCGCGTGAGCGCGGACGACGACCGGTCGCTGACAATCCACTGGAAGGGTCCGTACCCCGACGCCGGGGTGCTTCTGGGAACCGGTTCCCGAATGGGACTGGTCCCGTTGCCGCGACATCTGCTCGAATCGACCTTTGCCCTCGGTGATCCAAAGGCCATCAGGGAGAGCCACTACTGGGACACGGAGTTTGTCGGTGCGGGGCCTTTTAAGCTCAGCCGTTGGGAGCCCGGCTCGTTCATGGAGGCAACCGCGTTCGACCAGCACGTTCTGGGGCGACCGAAGATCGACCGGATCCGGTTCATGTTCATCGGCGACCAAAACGCGGCGTTTGCAAACATGCTGGCCGGCACAACCCAGATGGCCCTCAACTCAATCGGG